>Ga0209344_10000493_pt1 | contig 67946 bp, 57 predicted proteins | sample Cruoilmetagenom6_FD_187293 | JGI IMG/M metagenome (GOLD analysis project Ga0209344, IMG submission 187293) | Oil polluted marine microbial communities from Coal Oil Point, Santa Barbara, California, USA - Santa Barbara Oil Seep Sample 6 (SPAdes)... | ecosystem: Environmental > Aquatic > Marine... | reverse complement strand
GACCAACGAAACCAATGCCTTCATGGTCAAAGCTTTGGCCGGTGCCCTGTTCCTGATCTTCCTGGTGCTGTTGCTCGAATATAACCGCTTCTGGCAGGTCTTCGTCACACTGACGACAGTGGTCATGTCCATGGCCGGCGTTCTGCTGGGCATGCTGGTCACCGGCATGGCGTTCTCTGCCATCATGACCGGCCTTGGCATTGTGGCACTGGCGGGTATCGTTGTTAAAAACGGCATCGTGCTCATCGACACTTATAATCACTATAACCGTGATGATGGTGTCGAGCCGATCAAGGCCATGCTGCTGACCACATCACAGCGTGTGCGGCCCGTGCTGCTCACCGCCACAGTGACCGCACTCGGCGTGATCCCGATGGCCTTGAACATCGAACTGGACTTTGTCCGGCGCGAAATCGTCACCGGTGGCATTGCCGGTTCGTGGTTCATCAACCTGTCGGCCGCTCTGGTCTCGGGCCTGTTCCTGTCCACCTTGCTGACCCTCGTGATGGTTCCGGTCATGATCACCGCACCGTCAGTCATCTGGGGTCGCCTGTCAGGGGTATTTGCAGCCATTGCCAGTTTCGTGACTGGCCTGTTCAGCCGCCCCCGTAAAAGCAGGCAGGGCGAGGTCATCGACGATCTGGATAGCGCCCGCAAATATATGGATGTGGACCCGACGGGCCTGGTGGAAACCCGAAAGAACGGCGTCACCGTCGTCTCCCGGCAAGCCGCCGAATAAACCGGCACCCCATCCCGCAAATCAAAAAGGCCCGTACAATGTACGGGCTTTTTTTGTGAGCGCCATAGGCGCGCAAGGGCCAGCAGCGCCAGTGGCACAGCCGAATGGTAAAGCCCGGGCTGGTCGCTGGAGTAACGAAGAATAAAAACTCTCTCTTCCTTCTCCCTCGGGCATGACCCGAGGGCCCATACGATACCGGCCACACCGAAGGGATGTCCGGATCAAGTCCGGGCAAAAAGGAGAATGGGATGGACACGATGTGCGCCCAAACCCTCATGGTGAGCTTGTCGAACCACGAGGGTTTCAACACCGCGCGTGCCGCCCATCCTTCGACAAGCTCAGGATGAGGTACGACAGGCTCAGGATGAGGAAAAGCCGCCTCGAACACAAAGCCCCGCCGCCGTCATTGCGAGCGGCGCAGCCGCGCGGCAATCCAGAAGCGGCAGGCCCCAGCACCTGGCCAATGCTACTCGATCTTCTCCGGTGTACGGCCGAGGAAACCATCCGCATCCACCGTCTTCTGGCGGAACTGTTCTTCCGCTTCCGTGGCCTCACGCTGCCGGTTCCACATCTGGGCATAAAGCCCCTCAAGCGCCAGTAGCTCGGGATGCGTGCCCCGCTCCGCAATCTCACCGCCCCGGAGCACGATGATCTCGTCCGCGTCAACCACGGTCGACAAACGGTGCGCAATCACCAGCGTCGTCCGGTCCGCCGATACCGCATCAAGCGCCGTCTGGATATCGCGTTCGGTCTGGGTATCCAGTGCCGATGTCGCTTCATCAAGGATCAGGATTGGCGGGCTTTTAAGAATGGTCCGCGCAATCGCCACGCGCTGCTTCTCACCGCCCGACAGCTTCAACCCGCGCTCACCCACCGGCGTTTCATAACCCTGTGGCAGTGAGGCAATGAAATCGCCGATCTGGGCCATCTGCGCTGCTTCATGCACTTCGGCATCGCTCGCATCAGGACGGCCATAACGGATATTATAGGCAATGGTATCGTTGAACAGCACCGTGTCCTGCGGCACCATGCCAATCGCGCCACGCAAGGAGGCCTGGGTCACATCGCGCACATCCTGCCCGTCAATGGTCACCCGCCCGCCCGTCACATCATAGAAGCGATAGATCAGCCGCGAAATCGTCGATTTGCCGGCACCGGACGGCCCCACAACAGCAATGGTTTTGCCCGCGGGCACTTCAAAGCTGATCCCCTTGAGGATCGACCGGTCCGGGTCATAGTGGAAATGGACATCTTCAAACCGCAACACCGGCCCCGTAACCTTGAGCGGCGCTGCCTGCGGGGAATCCAGAATTTCGGGGTCCTGCCCCAGCAGCTTGAACATCGCCTCGATATCGGCCAGCCCCTGGCGGATTTCGCGATAGACAAAGCCGATCATGTTGAGGGGGCGATAAATCTGCATCATGAACGTATTCACCAGCACGAAATCGCCCATGCTCATGGTCCCGGCCATGACCCGTTGCACCGACATGACGCCGATCACCGTCAATCCGGACCAGAAAATCAGCCCCTGCCCGAAATTGAGATAGCCAAGCGATGTCCATATCCGAACGGCTGAATGCTCATAGCGCGCCATTGAATCGTCAAACCGGTCAGCCTCCAGCTTCTCATTGCCGAAATATTTGACCGTCTCAAAGTTCAACAGGCTGTCGACTGCCTTCGAATTGGCGTCGGTATCGCTGTCATTCATGTCCCGGCGAATGGCAATACGCCAATTGCTGGCCCGCACAGTGAACCAGATATAAAGCCAGATGATCAGCACCACGATCGCAAGGAACATCCAGCCGAACATGTACCAGAACACGCCGGCCACAATCACGAATTCCAGAACGACTGGTGCCGTATTGAGCATGGTGAACCGCACAATGGTCTCGATGCCCTTGGTGCCGCGTTCGATCACCCGGCTCAACCCGCCGGTGCGGCGCTGCAAATGATAGCGCAGCGACAGGCGGTGCAAATGGGTAAAGGTTTGATAGGCCAGACGGCGCACCGCATGTTGCCCCACACTGGCAAACAGGATGTCGCGGAGCTGCTGAAACCCCGAATCCATGATATTGCCAAGACCATAGGCAATTACCAGCAAGATGGGCACGGCCAGCCCCAGCATCATTTGCGGGTCCACACCGCTGGCCGGCAAGCTGTCGATAATGCCCTTATAGGCAAAGGGCACCAGGGTCGTAGCCGCCTTGGCCAGCACCAGCGCCACCAGCGCCAGCACCACCCGTAATTTCAGGTCAGCGCGGTCGGCGGGCCACATGTATTTCCACAAATGGCGAATGGTAGTTAGCAGCGAGCCCTCATCGGCGCTCACTGCCGGCTTGTCGTCAGAACTGTCAGTCACTTGTTTTATACGCTTTCAGGGAGGTGCACGGCCGTTGGCACCTCGCGCTTTTGGGTCAGCCCGGACAAATAGGCATCATAAGCTGCCTTGAGGGCATCAAGCCGTCCAAAGTCAATGGAATAGCAATTGCGTGTGCCCCGGGCGTGCCGCTTCACCAACCCGGCCTCAAACAACACCTTGATATGCTGCGATACGGTCGATTGCGCCAGCGGCAGGCATTGCGTCACATCGGTGCAACAGCATTGCGGATCGCATTTCTCGGCCAGAATACGCAAAATGTTCAGCCGCACCGGGTGTCCGAGTGCACGCATGGCATGGGCCAGATCAGTATCTGTATGGGCTTCTTCTATCATCGTGATTTAACGATAAAAGAAGCCACACCAAAGTACAAGGGAACTTTACACCTTGCGATCAAGCGCTATTCCTCATCCGGCAGTTCGAACACCTGTCCGGGATAGATAAGATCCGGATTGCGGATTTGTTCGCTGTTCGCCCGGTATATGGTGGTATAGCGATAGCCACTCCCATAAACCCGGCTGGCAATGGACCAAAGGTTGTCACCACCCCGAATGATGGCCTTGCCCGAGGCAAAGCGCTGATCATCCGGATCACCCACCTGCACTGCTGTCATTGTCGGCACAGTCTCGGCCCCGCTATCCCCGCCAAGCTCTGGCGCGCTGGCGAGCGCAGTGTCGGCCTGGGTTTCAGCCGCCATGGTGTTGATCGTGGCCGCCGCATCATCCGCTGCCGCAACCGCTGTATCCGGCTGGGTGCCCAGGATTTCAAAATCGACTTCCGCCCGTCCCACGACATTCGCCGTCCCGGTCTCAAGCATGTCGACCCGGATGCGTTGCCGCGACGTGGTCAGATGGTCTTTCGACGTCTCGATCAGCCAGCGGCCATCCCGGACAATCGAATCCGCGATAAACTGGTCATCGATATAAAGCCGCACGGTCGCGCCTTCGCTGCCACCACCCGCAAAGAAATTCCGGGAACCCTCAACTTCAACCGCATCAATGCTGGGCGGCGTCCCCAGTGCCGTCCCCGCAGGCACTTCGGCCATGGCATTTACCGGTGTCGTCACCACCGCAACGCGGTCAACAACTGCCGGTTCGGCTTCTGCGTCCGGCACCGCCATGGCGGGTTCATCGTCTTGCACTGCCATGGCCGACTCAGCATTCGCCATCTGCGCGGTTTCCGTCTCGGCAACAACAGCGGCCGTCAGCATTGGCGGCGCATCCTCTACGGCTTTGGGCATGGGCAGACCCTGCAATATCTTGCTGGCCTCTCCCGGCGTGCTGGCAACAACCAGTGGTTCAGTCTTCAAATCATCCTGAATAACCACAACGACGGATTCTGTGGCCAATTCCCCCGTATCGGGTACCGCTACAGAAATTTCCACCCCGCCGGCGGACAAAGTCGTGTCCGGCACAAAAACCCAGTCCCCGTTTGATTCTGTCGTAGCGCGCCCCAGAACACTGCCATTGGCATAGATTTCAACCACCGCACCGGGTGCCGCACTACCGGCGATCACAAGGGACCCATCCGGCTCGGCCCGGACCAGTCCGAGACGTGGTGCAATGCTGGCTTCAGCCGCCTTCGGCACGTCTGGAAGCGCAACTTCGGCGGCGGTTCCGGCCGCCCCATCCGCGTCCATATTTGGAGTATCAGCTATTGATTTTATAGGTGCAGAAACCGGCGCAGACCCTTGTGGTGAAAGGCCAATATCCCCCAGCTTCCCGTTTATGCACACACCGAAACCATCGGCACTATTGGCACAGGTGAAAATCGTCGGTCCCGCCGCAACCCCCAGGATGACAACAACAGTCGCCAATGCCGCGCCAAGGGTCGTCCAGAGTGGTCGTTGAGAAGCTGTATCCGCCAAAAAAGGCCTCCGTGCCGGCTCCGCAGGGGGCATTGGCTCGTGGTTTTATCCGAGCCGTTTTGTCCCACGAGCCCCGGTCTTCATGAGCTTGTACGTAAGGGACTCATACAGTGCCTCAAAACTCGCATCAATAATGTTTGGCGAAACTCCTATCGTATACCAGCGTTCTCCCGTCCCATCTCGGCTTTCAATCAGCACACGGGTGACCGCGCCCGTGCCACCGTCCAGAATCCGCACCTTAAAATCGACAAGTTCGAGGTCACCGATTCGGTTTGAATATTTGCCGAGATCCTTGCGCATGGCCAAATCGAGCGCATTGACCGGGCCATTGCCCTCGGCCACTGACATCAGCAATTCATCCCCCACCCGGATCTTGACCACCGCCTCGCTGACCGTCACCTGCTCGCCGCGCGCATTGTGGCGGCGTTCAATGGCGGTGCGATAGCTCTCGACGGTGAAGAATTCCGGCAGACTGCCCAAAACCTTGTGCGCCAGAACTGCAAAGGACGCATCGGCACCATCATAGGAATAGCCGCGCGCCTCGCGTTCCTTGACCTCGCGCAACAGCGTGTTGAGGCGCGGATCATCCTTCTCAATCTTGATATTGTGCCGCGCCAGCGCCGTCAGCAGGTTGGATTTACCCGCCTGCTGCGACACCATCACCGCGCGCTCATTGCCCACAACCTCCGGGGCCACATGTTCATAGCTGGCTGGGTCCTTCAGCAGGGCCGAGGCATGAATCCCCGCCTTGGTGGCAAAGGCCGACGCGCCGACATAGGGCGCCTGCCGCTCCGGTGCCCGGTTCAGCAAATCGTCAAAAGCCCGCGAAATCCGGGTAAATCCGGCCAATTGCTTGGCGCTGACCCCGGTGGTGAACTTGTCCGCATACCCCGGTTTCAGCATCAATGTGGGGATCAGGGTGATCAGATTGGCATTGCCGCAGCGCTCGCCCACGCCATTGAGCGTGCCCTGCACCTGCCGCACCCCGGCGGTCACCGCCGCCAGCGTATTGGCCACCGCCTGCCCGGTATCGTCATGGGCATGAATGCCCAGGCGGTCTCCCGGACACACTTTCATCACCTCACCCACTATCCGGGTGATCTCCAGGGGCATGGTGCCGCCATTGGTGTCACACAACACAATCCAGCGCGCACCAGCCGCCGCCGCCGTCTTCACCACGTCCAGCGCATAATCCGGATTGGCCTTGTAGCCATCAAAGAAATGCTCGCAATCGAGCATGGTTTCCTTGCCCCGCGCCACCGAGGCCGCAATCGAGGCGGTCACCGACTTGAGGTTTTCCTTGGTCGAAATCCCCAGCGCCAGCTCCACCTGATAATCCCAGGCCTTGGCCACAAAACACGTCGCATCTGCCGCCGAATTGAGAATGTCCTGCACACCGGGATCATTTTCCACCGAGCGCCCGGCCCGCTTGGTCATGCCAAAGGCGGTAAACACAGCCTTCTTGGTACGTTTTTTCTCAAAGAACGCCGTATCCACCGGATTAGCCCCGGGATAGCCTCCTTCGATATAATCGACGCCCAATTGCTCGATCAGCGCCGCCACGGAAATCTTGTCCTCCAGCGAGAATTCGATTCCGGCGGTTTGCGCGCCATCGCGCAGGGTCGTGTCGAACAGGTACAGGCGTTCTTTGGCCATTTTGAATTACTCTTTTACAGTCCAGGTTTCTGTGTCGTGGTCGGGATGCTGGTGATTGCTGGCTTTAATCGCCGCCGCCCATGCCGGGTCCCCGGCTTCCGTCTCGCCGGCATCGGGCACATCAGTCAGCGTGGCAAACCACGGCATGCGCCCCTCAATCCCGTCCTGGGTGGCGGGCTTGAATTTTTCCGGATGGTCCAGCGCGCCGATGGTCAGCGAAAATGATGCACGAGAAGTGTCATGATAAAACAGCGGCGTGCCGCATTGATCACAAAACCCGCGCTCAATATGTTCCGAGCTTCGAAATACCGCAGGCGTCCCCCGCGTCCAGCTCAACGCCGCCAATGGCACGCCCACCAGCGCCTCGAAATAATTCCCCACCGCCTTCTGGCACATGCGGCAATGGCAGATATGCGCATCGTCGCGAAACGACGTCGCATGATAGCGCACCGCGCCACACTGGCAGCCGCCGCTCATTTCCATTTGAATATCAGTCATGACCGGTCCTCATCTGAAGCCGACCATTCATCCGTCTCGTGATCGGGATGCTGGTTGGAATGAATACCGGCCATGAAATCGAGCCATTCGGCCTCCGGATGATCCGGCGTCGGCAGGCTTGTCAGCGTTTCAAAAAACGGCACCTTGTCATGAAGGTTGACCTGAATTACCGGTGCCACCTTGGCCGGCTCGTCAAACGCGCCAATCGCCAGTTCCAGCCCGTATTTGGTCTCATAGGCCAAGGGCGTGCCGCAATCGCCGCAAAAGGCGCGCCGCGCCAGGTTCGAGCTTTGAAACCATTTCGGCGTGCCCCGTGTCCAGTGCCCGTCATGCGAGGTCACCAGCGGCCCAAAGAAACTGCCAAACGCCTTCTGGCACATGCGGCAATGACAGATCGAGGGCCTGCCCACCAGCTTGGTGGCAAACCGCACCGCCCCGCATTGGCACCCGCCCGTCAGGGTCTCAGTCTGGGCCATGATACACCGCCTCTATGTTTTGCCCGTCCGGATCCAGCACAAACGCCCCATAATAATTGGCATGATAATGCGGCCGCAGGCCCGGCGCGCCATTATCCTTTGCCCCGGCCTGCATTGCAGCCGCATAAAAGGCATCCACCTCAGCCCGGCTGCCGGCCGAAAAACAGACATGATTGCCCGGCACACGCCCGCCACCCGACAACCAGAAATACGGCTTGCCATCGTCCCCGAAACCGGCGTGACGTTGCCCTTCATGGCTAAAGTCCATCACACACTCAATGCCCAGGGGCGCGAGCGCGACTTTATAAAAATCAACTGATTTATCAATATCTTCAACCAGAATGCCCAGGTGGTCTATTCCGCTCATAGCTTTATCTCCCATTTGGTCCGGCGGGTGCCGGTGTCAGGGTCTTTGTAGTCCATGAGCTGGACATTTTTTGTCAGTAGCGCGGCACGGATTTCATCGGCCCTGGCAAAATCCTTTGCCTCCAGCGCCTCAAGCCGCGCCGCAATCTGCGCCTCGATATCGTCGCTATCCGCCGCGCCGCCCTGAAACCACTCACTGGCCGTGTGTTGCAGCAGCCCCAGCACATTCGCCGCCGCCTTCATCCGCCCGGCCCAATCGGCCTCACCTTCCGCCGCGCTATCGGCAGCCAGATGCAATTCATTCAGCGCCGCCGTCGTGTTCAAATCATCACGCAGCGCATTGACCAGATTGACCGCATAATCGCTCGTCTCCGTCGCTGGCGCATCGCCGATCAGCCGGTACCACTGGTTGAGCACCGTCTCTGCCGCCTTGAGCTTTTCGATCGAAAAATCAATCGGCTGCCGGTAATGGGTCATCAACATCGCGAGCCGCAGCACTTCGCCCGGCCATTTGCGGCCACCGAATTTATCGCTCTCCAGCAATTCATGGATGGTGATAAAATTACCCTCGGATTTCGACATCTTGCGGCCTTCGACCTGCAAGAACCCGTTATGCATCCAGATCTGCGCCATCCGGTCGGTGCCATTGGCACAGCATGATTGCGCCAGCTCGTTCTCATGATGGGGAAACGACAGATCAATCCCGCCACCGTGAATATCGAACACGTCCCCGAGATATTTCTCCGCCATGGCCGAGCATTCGATATGCCAGCCCGGCCGGCCCCGGCCCCAGGGACTGTCCCAGCCCGGCTCTTCCGGCGTCGAGGGCTTCCACAACACGAAATCCATCGGATTGCGCTTGTAATCCTCAACCTCAACCCGCGCCCCGGCCATCAGCTCGTCGAGCGAACGGTTGGAGAGCTTGCCATATTCGCTTTTCCAGCCCTTCTTCCAGCTTTTGACGCTGAAAAGCACATGGCCCTCAGCTACATAGGCGTGTTTCTTCTTTACCAGGGTTGCAATCATCGCCACCATTTCATCAATGGTTTCGGTCGCCCGCGGCTGAAAGGTCGGCGGCAGGCAGCCCAGCGCTGCCACATCCTTTTGATATTGCGCGCCGGTCGCCTCGGTCACCTTGCGGATCGCCTCATTCAGCGGCAAGTCGGGATAATCCCGTGCGGCGCGGGCGTTTATCTTGTCATCCACATCGGTGATATTGCGTACATAGGTGACATGTTCCGCCCCATAGACTTGGCGCAGCAGCCGGAACAGCACATCAAACACGATGGCCGGGCGCGCATTGCCGATATGGGCATAGTCATAAACCGTCGGCCCGCAGGCATAGAGCCGCACATTCAGGGGATCAAGCGGGGTAAAATCCTGCTTTTGCCGTGAATAGGTATCGTAAAGTCGAAATTGTGCCGTCGCGCCCGAAGTCATAATGTTCTCGTCCATGCCCACGCAAAAAGGATGCCGGTGGCAGGGCTCGGGTCATGTTCTTGAGAGTACAGAAAAACCGTGCCGCCACCGAAAGGTTAGCGGATAATGATGCAGCAGGTAATGCAGATCAGGTTAATGGTTTTCATGCAGCGCACAATGACGGCCAAAATTGCCGAAATCAAGCAGTTTTCCGTCCGGACCGCTCAAGCACAAAAAAGGCGGCACCGCAGTGCCGCCTCAAAAGCGCAACCCAAATCAGGGAATCACGGCATCTTGTAGGTGTCGTGGCAACTGCCACAGCTTGCACCCATGGCCTTGGCAGCCGCGCCATAGGCAGCAGCATCACCGCTCTGGGCCGCAACCAGAAAGGCCGAAGCCGTGTCCAAAGCTTCACTCATCGACGCCTTGAACCCGGCATTATCGGTCCAGACTGTCAGCAGCGCTTCGCTCTCGCCACCAACGGACCCCTCCGGCCACAGGGTGTCATCGTCAAGCGCCGTAAAATTATCCACGAGGGTCTGAGCCCCGGCCACAGCCGCATCACCTGTTGCCGAACCGGCCGCGCGCAGCGTCTGGCCGTTCGATTTCATCAGTTCCTGCCGCTTGGCAATAGCCTCATCATTCGACAGCGCCGTATCCGCCCATACTGGCGCGGCAAAGCTCAGTGTCAAAAACCCGGCCAACAGCGCCGTGGTCATCTTGTTCAAATTCATTCTGGTTCCCTTCAGAAAATGGAGGCGAAATATGAAATCAGGACATTTGCATTGGCACATGCAATCCCGGCTGGTCTGCCGGAGCAAGTATGAAACTAGTGATCAAATTGTCCTGAATTACGAAACACTTGAACACAATCACCAGATCAGTGATCACAGATGCGTGATCGGCCACGCGCTTTTTCCGGACAGCGTTCAGCGCAGGGCGACCTCGACCACCTGGTCAATTGCCCCGAAAATCGCCTTGCCGTCACTATCGCGCGCCGCAATCCGCACCCGATCCCCCGGATTCAAAAATGGCGTCAGCGCCTTGCCGAACTTCATTTTTTCCACCGTGCGCGCCTCCGCAATACAGGCAAAGCCGGTCCCGTCACGCTTGATCGGCAGCACTTCGTCATGGGCATTGGCCACCGTGCCCGAACCGATAATCGTGCCACAGCCCAATTGCCGGGTCTGGGTTGCCGCCACAATCAGGTCGGCAAAGTCGAAATGCATGCCTTCCCCGGCATTGGGCCGGCCAAAAAGCTTGTCATTCACCTCAACCTGCACCCGGGCATGCAGCCGGTTTTCCCGCCACAACTCACCCAGCTCGTCCAGCGTCGCCACCACCGGCGCAAAGGCCGTCGAGGGCTTGGAGTGGAAAAAACCGAAGCCGTTCTGCAAATCATCCACCACCAGCCGGCGCAGGGAAACATCATTGCAAACAGTCACTAAGCGGATCGCTTCGGCGGCTTCCGCCTTGGTCGCGCGCATCGGCACCGGCCCGGTAATCACCGCAACCTCAGCTTCGAAATCCGTCGCCAACCCGTCTTCGGGAATCAGCACCGGGGCCGTCGCGCCGCTCAAACTGTCCGAGCCGCCCTGATACATCAGCGGGCTATGCGATTGCAGTTCCGCGTCCTTGGAGCCCTTAAGGCTGCGCACCCGCTCCAGATGCCCCAGATACCCTGCCCCGTCGATCCATTGATAGGCGCGCGGCAATGGGGCCAGCGCCAGCTCCACCTCGAAGGGCTGCCCGGCAATGTCCCCGGCATTGAGTTCATCACTCAAATTCTGCAATAGCGGTGCCGCCTCGGCCCACATATCCAGCGCCGCCTGTAACGTTGGTGCAATGCGTCCAGCGGACACGAATCTGGTAAGGTCACGGGAGACGACAACCAGTTGGCCGTCGGGGCGTCCGTTTCTCAGTGTCGCAAGCTTCATGGAAAAACCATCATCCTTAAGTTTTTGACAGGTGAACGGGTAGCATATTTACCCGGAGTAAAAGAAATTCAGCGACAGGTTGCCCGTCAATCTGCCACCGGACGGGGATTCGGCATAGTGGTAGCAGCCGGATCAGAAAAGGATAGACAAAATCCCATGCGCATAACACTGGCATACCTCATGCGCAGATTCCTTTTTGTCGTGCTGGCACTGGCCGGTGTCACTGTCGATCAGCTCGCCTACGCCCAGTCCCAAAGCTGCAACCAGCTTTCGCGCACCCTCACCTCGCTCGATCGCAATCGCGACTTCCGCAATCTCGACAACAATACCATTGAAGCGCGCCGTGTCGCCGCCGATGTACAGGATGCCGAAAGTATCTTTGTGCGCGGCGGGTGTCAGGCGACCCTCAATCAAGGTGGTCGGCTTAACCGCGAATGCCGCATTGTTGCCCGCCGCATCACCCAGGGCCGCGCTGCCTATAACAAGCTTGCCGCCAATATCCAGACCGGTCAGGCCGTCATGGAACAGCGCGAGCAGGCACTGCAGCAGATCGCCCGGTTCGGCTGCGGCGCGGGCATCCGCTCCAGCGCCAATCTCGATGTCATTACCCGTGACAACCGCGCTGCGGCCGGCAATCTGTTCGACCGGCTGTTTGGCCGCGAGGGTGAAATTGTCGATGACGGTTTTGGCTATGATTACGGTTATAGCGGCATGTCTACCCTGCGCACCGTCTGCGTGCGCGCCTGCGACGGCTATTACTGGCCGGTCAGCTTTTCCACCGTCGGCGATTTCCTCGGTGAAGATTCAGCCCAGTGCCAGTCCCAATGCCCCGGCGCCGATGTCGAACTCTATTATTATCACAATCCGGGCGAAGACGCCGACGACATGGTCAATCTGAACGGCCAGCCCTACCGGTCCCTTGGCAACGCCTTCCGCTATCGCCGCGAGTATGACAAAAGCTGTTCGTGCAAGCAGCAGATCAATTATGGCGCGATTGTTCTGTCGGCCAGCGCGGATGGATCCGCCACCCGCGCCACAGTGGAATTCGAGAACGCGTCTTTCCCGCTGCCGGTACGCGATCCCCGCCGCCCGCACGAAATCATCACTGCCGAGGTCATTCGCGTGCCGCTGCCGCGTCCCCGTCCGCTACAGGATGGCGAAGCCGCACCGGCTCAGCCCGTCAGCGCACCCCTCGCCCAAACCACTCAACGCAGCGTCACCATTGGCGACCGCAAGGTCAGGTTAGTCGGTCCAGACACGCCTTACGGCCAATCAAAGGCAAAAGGATCCTGAGTTCAGGACCATCGTGACGGCCCGTCAGCGCCAGCCTTAGCGGCTCAAACAGGCTCTTCCCCTTGCGCCCGGTCTTCTCCTTGAGGGCCGAAGTCCAGTCGCGCCAGGTCGTCTCGTCCCACGGCTCCGCCGGCAGCATTTCTGCCGCCTCGGCCAGAAACGCCTGATCCTCGGCGCTCGCCGCGGACACAATCGGCCCGGAAATCAGCTTCGCCCAGTCGACAATATCGTCGAAGCGCTTCAAGTTCTCGCGCAGCGCCAGCCACATCGCCTCGCCTTCAAGCCCCAGCGCCTTGAGCCGCGGCTCGGCGACCTCATAAGGCATGGCATGCAGAATACGCGCATTGAGGCTTTCCAGCTCCGCCGGGGCATAGCGCGCCGGCCCGTGCGAGATCATCGAGAAATCCAGCTTTGCCGCCAGCGCGTCGGTCGAGGCCACCGGTTCAATGTCCACGCTGGTGCCGGTCAATGTCGCCATGGTCGCAACCGCGATGGCTTCAAACCCATCGGCACGCAATTCGGCAATCGCCAGCGACCCGAGCCGTTTCGAGAGTCCCTGCCCCTGTTCGTCGGTCAAGAGATTATGATGCGCAAATACCGGCAGTGTCGCCCCCAAGGCCTCGAACAACTCAATCTGCACCCCGGAATTGGAGACATGATCCTCACCGCGAATGACATGGGTGATCGCCAGATCGATATCATCCACCACCGAGGGCAGCGTATAGAGATAGCTCCCGTCCCCCCGGATCAGCACTGGATCGGACATGGAGGCGGTATTGACCGTCTGTTCGCCGCGAATGAGGTCGGTAAACGTCACCGGCTTGCCATCAAGCTTGAAGCGCCAATGCGGTTTGCGCCCTTCCGCCTCCAGCTTGGCCCGGTCGTCATCGGTCAGGTTCAGCGCCGCCCGGTCATAGATCGGCGGCTTGCCCATGGCTCGCGCCCGCGCCCGGCGGCGGTCCAGCTCGTCCGGCGTCTCATAGCAGGGATAAAGCCGCCCCATCGCCACCAGCCGGTCGCGCGCCTCGTTATAAAGGTCAAACCGCTCCGACTGCCGCACGATCAGGTCCGGCGTCACCCCCAGCCATTTCAAATCAGTCTCAATGGCATCGGCATATTCGCGCTTAGAGCGCTCAATATCAGTATCGTCGAACCGCAACACATATGTGCCCTTGTTCGAGCGGGCATAAAGCCAGTTCAACAAAGCCGGACGGGCATTGCCGAGGTGAATCTGGCCGGTCGGGGATGGCGCGAAGCGAACAATCGTCATTTGGAGCCGGTTTCATCCCTATAGCCATTGGTAATCGGATATTTGCGGCCCAGCCCGAACGCCTTGGGCGTGAGCTTGACCCCCGGTGCCGACTGCCGCCGCTTGTATTCGGCGATATTGACCAGTTTCTCGATCCGCTTGACCAGATCGCGCTCAAAGCCCTTGGCAACAATCTCGGCCACCGACAGTTCTTCCTCGATCATCGCCACCAGAATGGCGTCCAGCACCGGATAAGGCGGCAGGCTGTCCTGATCGGTCTGGTCAGGCCGCAATTCAGCGCTCGGCGCTTTCGAAATGATCGCCTGCGGAATAACCTCGCCCTCGGGCCCGAGACAATCATCAGGCATATGCGCATTGCGCCACGCCGCCAGATGATAAACCTGCATTTTCATCTGATCCTTGATCGGGTTGAACCCGCCATTCATGTCGCCATAAATCGTCGCATACCCCACCGCCATCTCCGACTTGTTGCCAGTGGTCAACAGCATCGACCCGAGCTTGTTGGAAATCGCCATCAACATCGTCCCGCGCATGCGCGACTGGATGTTTTCCTCGGTCAGCCCTTCCGGCAAATTACCGAACACCGGCTGCAATTCGGCCAGCGCGGCATCGACCGGCGCACCGATCGCCACCACGTCATAACGGACACCGAGACGCTTCGCACAATCTTCAGCATCTTTAAGGCTGTCTAACGAAGTGTACAGATAGGGCAGCATGATGCAGTGGACATTCTCGGCCCCCACAGCATCGACAGCAATCGCCGCCACCACGGCGGAATCGATCCCGCCGGACAGGCCCAAAACCACCTGTTTGAAGCCGTTTTTACGCAAATAATCGCGCAGGCCGAGCACGCAGGCCCGCCACGGCGCTTCATCGACAGAAACCAGATCGAGCTTTGGTCCGGCAACACAGGCCCATGTGTCCCCGGTCTTTTCCCAGTCCGAAACAATAAAGTCCGATTTAAAGGACTCGCCCTCAAGCACCAGCTCACCGCTCGCATCCATCCCGAACGACGCCCCGTCAAACACCAGTTCGTCCTGCCCGCCCACTTGGTTGAGATAGATCAGCGGCAGCCCGGTTTCCTTTATCCGCGCCCGCACCAGCTCGCGCCGCACATGATGCTTGTCGCGCCAATAGGGCGAGCCATTGGGGCAGAGCAGCAATTCAGCGCCGGCCTTCTGCAAGGCCTCGCAAACCGGCTCCCACCAGATATCCTCGCAAATCGGCACACCAATGCTGATCCCGCAAACCGTCAACGGTTCCGGCAGCCGCCCGGCGGTGAAATAGCGTTTTTCATAAAACACGTCATCATTGGGCAGGGTATGCTTGAACCGCACATCGAGAATGGCACCATCCTCGGCCAGCACCACCGCGTTATAAAGATTTGCCCCTTCCCGCCAGATCGTCGGGATCAACAGGCTGACGCCGGTGTCGCGGCTCAGCTTGGCCAATGCCTTGGCCGCCGCAATCGCGTCCGCCACAAATTGCGGCTTGAACAGCAGATCGTCGGGAAAATAGCCGGTCAGGAATAATTCGGGATAAAGCAGAATATCCGCCTTGGCAGCGACAGCCTTGTCGAGGGCCGCCTCTGCCAGCGCGAAATTGGCCGGAATGGCGCCAACCGTGGGATTCAGCTGCGCCAGGGCAATGCGAAGTCGGTCGGTCACGTAAGCGGCTCTGGGCTAGGTAAGAAACGCGGCAAGACTTATCCTGCCGCGCCGCACAGGGCAAGCATTCCCAAAGCCGCTCGTCCGTTAGAACGAATAGGTCAGTTCCGCCAGCGCCCCGGCACGGAACAGCGAGAACGTTGAGGGTGTGCCCTCTGCCCCGCCAGAAGGGGTATAGGCCACATTGGCAGGCCCGGTCAGATACCAGGCCCGGCCGCCGCCGCGAATAGTCATGTTATCCGTTGGGTGAAACCCGACCATGACCTCACCGGCCGCCCCGTAAAGCGAGCCCGTGAGATTGCCGCCGGAGCTGGCCGCATTGGTCGGGTCATAGGCGATATTCCCGCCAAGCTTGGCATAGGGGATGAACGCCGCTTCCGCCGTCAGATCGACCATGTCGCCCAGTTCGGCACGTGCCGAGAGCCCGAGGCGCAGCATGTTGTAATTGATATTGGTAGCATTCCCCTGATGCCGCCCGGTGTTCGGCGAGTCATTCTGGAACTGGTAGCCGACAAAGCCGCCAAAGCCGAACGTCTCATTGCCAAACCCGAGATAACCCAGATCGGCACCGAGATAGTAAACCTGCCCGCCCTCGGTGCTGCCCGATGAACCCGAGGCACTGAAATCCGAATTCAATGCCACCGAGTAACCGGCAATGCCTTTGACATAGGTTGAAGTGGAATTGTCGTCGATGCGGCCATAAAGCTCGAGAATGTGGCCGGTATCATCATTGGTGAAGCTGCCGCTGGCCGCGTCCATGTTGAAATGGCCCATCGAGTACCAGTACCGGGTGCCAAACTCGAAATCGAGCGGATCGCCGGCATCGCTCATGTCCCAGTCGGCTTTATAGCCGTCGCGGAAACCGCCGGGCATATCTTCAAGATAATCCGCCGCATAGACAGGCAAGGTACAAATAACAGCGCCAGCAAGCGCAACAGCCGGGATAAAACGGGACATAATCTTCTCCGGTACGCGGGACAAACCCAAACAATCGAAGATATTCATGCCCGATTAGGGTTAATCTTCCCCTAAACCCTACGCAATTAGACTTAAAAGTGCGGAAGGCTTCAGCTGGCGACAGCTTCCTCGGCAACCCGGCCCGGCTTCTGTCCGGCAATCTCCGCTGCCACCAGAAACGCCAGTTCCAGCGCCTGGCTGGCATTCAGGCGCGGATCGCAATGGGTATGGTAGCGGTCCGAAAGGCTCGCCTCGGTCACAGCCGACACGCCGCCGACGCATTCGGTCACATCGTCACCGGTCATCTCGACGTGAATGCCACCGGCATAGGTGCCCATTTCGCGATGCACGGCAAAAAAGGCCTTCACTTCAGCCAGCACCAGATCAAACGGGCGGGTCTTGTAACCATTGCCAGCCTTGATCGTATTGCCATGCATCGGATCGCAGCACCAAACCACCGTATGGCCGGAGGCTTTGACCGCTTCGATCAGGCGCGGCAAATGCTCACGCACTTTTTCAGCGCCAAAGCGGCAGATCAGCGTGATCCGCCCCGCTTCATTGGCCGGGTTCAGCTTTTCAAGCAAGGCCAGCAAGTCATCGCTGGTCAGGCTCGGCCCGCACTTGATGCCAATCGGGTTCTTGATGCCGGAGAAATATTCAACATGCGCACCATCCGGCTGCCGGGTACGATCGCCGATCCACAGCATATGCCCGGATGTGGCATAATAATCATGTGTGATGGAATCCTGACGCGTCAGCGCCTCTTCATAGCCAAGCAGCAGGGCTTCATGGCTGGTGAAGAATTTGGTCTCGCGCAGCGCCGGCGTATTGTCCGCCGTAATTCCCATGGCCCGCATGAAATTGATCGCATCATCAATCTTTTGCGCCACATTCTCATACGCCGGGAACCAGTTCGAGCCCTTCATGAAGCCCACGGTCCATTCATGCACCCGCTCCAGATTGGCAAAACCGCCTGAGGCAAAGGCGCGCAACAGGTTCAGCGTCGCTGCGGACTGGCGATAGGCCATCACCAGCCGCTCGGGATCGGGAATACGCGCTTCGGGGGTGAACTCGATGCCATTGATGATATCGCCGCGATAGCTGGGCAGTTCCACGCCATCAATGGTTTCGGTATCGGCAGAGCGCGGCTTGGCAAACTGCCCGGCCACACGGCCAACCTTGACCACGGGCTTGGAAGCGCCATGGGTCAGCACCACCGCCATCTGCAAGAACACCCGGAAGAAATCGCGGATATGATCAGCACCATGCTCGGCAAAGCTCTCGGCGCAATCGCCCCCCTGCAGTAGGAACGCCTCACCCTTGGCAACGTCGCCAAGATAGGTTTTCAAATCCCGCGCCTCACCGGCAAAAACCAGCGGCGGAAACGTTGCCAGCCGGGCCTCTGCCCGCACCAAAGCTGCGGCATCAGGATAGGCCGGCACCTGCAAAATCGGCTTTTGTCTCCAGCTATCAGGGGTCCAGGTGCTCATGGTGTTACTCGCAAATTGCTTCAGGCTAAGGACGAATTTGTGCGCGGTCTATCAAGGGTAGCCCGCGCTGCCAAGGATAATCAGCCCGTCCACGCTGCGATTGCTTCATGTTCCAGCTCAGATCATTCATCCACATCATGGATTTATAGGTCTTTTTCACCATTGGTATAGGTATAGCTTGGTGCCTTGAAGGTCACCAGTTCTTCCGCCGCCGTCGGATGCACGGCAATGGCCCGGTCAAAATCAGCCTTGTTCGCGCCCATCGCCATGGGGATGGCCACCAGCTGGATCATTTCGCCCACACCCGGCCCCAGAATATGACACCCCAGCACTTTGCCGCCGCCCTTTTCGGTGATCAGTTTCAGCACCATGCGTTCCGGCTTGTCGCTCAATGTGTGCATCATCGGCCGGAACCGGGCGACATAAACATCAATATCACCGGCCGCTGCCGCCTGCGTTTCCGTCAGTCCCAGAACCCCGAGCTCCGGCTCGGAGAAAACCGCCGTCGGGATCAGGCTGTGATCAACCGCTGTGGGATTATTGTTGAACACTGTCTCCACAAACGCCGCCCCTTCACGAATGGCAATCGGCGTCAGCGCCACCCGGTCGGTCACATCGCCCACGGCATAAATCGAGGGGATATTGGTCTGGGAGAATTTGTCGACAGCCACAGCCCCACGCGGGGTCAGCTCCACCCCGGCAGTTTCAAGGCCAAGCCCTTTTGTATTCGGCACCCGGCCGGTCGCATACATCACCGCGCCAAACCGGTGATCCTCACCATTGGTGAATATCGCGCGAATGCCCTTGTCCGCCTTCTCCAGCCGCTCGGTGCAAGTGTTATAGAGGAAGTGGATGCCGCGGCCGCGCATGCCCTCTTCCAACCCGACCCGCATATCTTCGTCAAACCCGCGCAAAATCCGGTCACCCCGATAAGCCAGCGTCGTCTTGACCCCCAGTCCGGCAAAAATGCCCGCGAACTCAACCGCAATATAGCCGCCGCCCTCAATCAGGATGGAGTCAGGCAAGGTCTCAAGATGAAACGCCTCATTCGAGGTAATGGCCAGATCGGCACCCTGAATGGCCGGCTTGAACGGATGCCCGCCGGTGGCGACCAGAATGTGCTTGGCCTCCAGCAAGGTATCCGCATTCGCCAGCCGCACCGCGTTCGGACCCTCGACCACGCCCCGGTCGCGAATGATCTCGACATCCCATTTCTCCAGCGTCGAGACATAGGCATTTTCCAGCCGGTCGATTTCCTTGTCCTTGTTGGTCAACAAGGTGGCCCAGTCAAAACTGGCCTCAACCGTCCAGCCGAAACTGCTGGCGATATCGAACATCTCGCTAAAGCGGCTGGCATAGACGAACAGCTTCTTGGGCACACAGCCGCGGATAACGCAGGTGCCGCCAACCCGGTATTCCTCAATGATCGCCACCCGCGCCCCGAGCGAAGACGCCATGCGCGCCGCCCTGACACCACCGGAACCGGCACCGATTACAACGAGATCATAGGACTGGGTCATCTGCTTACCTCATAATTGTCGTCTGGCGCTTCGCACAAAAAAAGACCCCGCACAAGGCGGGGTCCTGTTTAGATCGGCATTGGCGATCTAGATATCAATACCGCGCTCCTTGAGCGTTGCGCGGACCTGGGCCAGAAATTCAACCCGCAGGTTCTGCTGAAAGATGTTCAGCACTGTGCTGAGCTGGCGATTGGCCTCAAAATTTTCCTTGGAAAGCTTCCGCCCCACATCGCTGGAATAGAAATCAACAATCGTCTGCAATTCGTCAACGGTAAATCGCGCGGCATAAACGCGCGCAAACTGGTCGAGCAATTCGCCCTTGCGCTCTTTATAACTCTTCACTGTGTCGCCGATGGCGGTGTTGATTTCCTTGCCCACTTCCGGGTTCTGGCTCACCAGCGTCTTCAGTGTATCAATCCCGGTCTGCACCACCGAGACTTCATAAACCTGCGACCTGTCGGTCAGCTCGACATATTTACGCGCCAGATCCAGCTGCTCCGGTGACAGCTCCTGCGCGGCCAAGGGGGCTGCGGCCATAAGCCAGACAGCGGAAACAACACACAGGATGCTGTTCAGTTTATGATTTCTGTTCATGTTAGTTCCCCGGCCAATCCAAGATATTTTGCAAAATTCGCGCGTCAATTGCCAAGCTTGGCAACGCCATCCGCCCCCGCAATATAGGCTGCATCACACATATCAAGAAACAATCCGTGTTGCACAACCCCCGGCACCTCCAAAAGCGCCGCAGAAAGGGCTTTTGCATTGGAAATGCGGCCAAAAAATGCATCAAAAATCAGATGGCCACCATCGGTATGGAACGGCTTGCCCTCCGCGTTAAGCCGCAATTCCAGCCCGCCCTCGGCACCCTGCGCCTTCACCACAGCCGCCACCTGTGCCCGCGTGGCACCCAGTCCGAACATATTGACCTCGATCGGCAGGGGAAAAGCCCCAAGCGTTTCCACGAACTTGGAGCTATCCGCGATCACCACCATGCGGGCAGATGCATCGGCCACGATCTTTTCGCGCAACAGCGCACCGCCGCCACCCTTTATCAAATTGAGATGCCCGTCGATCTCGTCGGCCCCGTCCACCGTCAGATCAAGGCCATCCAGCGCATCGAGATCCGAGAGGGGTATATTCAGGCTTTTCGCCTGGGCCGCGGTCACCTCGGATGTCGGCACACAAATGCACTCAAATCCCGCAGCGACCCGCGCACCCAGCAGGTCCACGAAATGCTTTGCCGTGGAACCCGTCCCCAGACCGATTCGCATTCCCGGCCTGATTTCGACCATCGCCGCCTCTGCTGCCTGCCTTTTTTGTGTATCTGCCACCCTGATCCTCACTGATTTTTGCCGCCATGCCGACTGTTCACGCATTGGTGAACACAAAATATGGCAAGTTGGCAACACATTAGGAATTCCAACAGGGTTCTGCTGCTATCGGGACTATGAGAGCACTTTTCAGTTTCGATTATTCCAGCTACACACCAAAATCGACTGGACACGTGGTTAACTACCTATGGTCTACTGCAGGGGACATCTAGACTTATGAAAATTTTTAAAATCACAGCAGCGGTTTTTTTAATGGCATTGTTGTCTGTCGCAACAATCCTGCCCGCTTCCGCCGCCCGCGTTTACAATCCGGATACCAATACCTGGGAAACAGCAGCGGCCCGCTCTGCACACCGGGGCAGCTCCATTCCCAAATCCATCGTGGATTTTGAGGGCGAATACACCCCCGGCACGATTATAGTTGAGACATCCGAGCGTCGGCTTTACTTCGTGCTCGATGATGGCAAGGCCGTCAAATACGGCATCGGCGTTGGCCGCGACGGTTTCCGCTGGTCCGGTACGCACCGTATTTCCCGCAAGGCCGAGTGGCCAGGCTGGACGCCGCCGCCGCAGATGCGCAAGCGCGTCCCCGGCCTGCCCGCCTATATGCCCGGCGGCCCGGAAAACCCGCTTGGTGCCCGCGCCATGTATATCGGCAGCACGCTTTACCGCCTGCACGGCACCTCGGAACCCTGGACCATCGGGCAGGCCGTCTCCTCGGGCTGTATCCGCCTCACCAATGAAGACGTTGTTGACCTCTACGAGCGCGTCAAGGTCGGCGCCCGGGTCGTGGTCAAGCACTAAACGACCAATCACCATCAAACTTTCAAGGCCGGCTTCCAAGCCGGCCTTTATTTTTGGTCTCAACCCAACGATCAGCGATTGGTGATCATTGGGCGGCTTGAAGATAACCGCCAACCCTATACTGTAGCGCCATGAACGATTTTACGCCCGTCAGCACCGCTCCCCTGGTCGACACCTATGGTCGGCAGGTCACCTATTTGCGTATCTCGGTCACCGATCGCTGCGATTTCCGCTGCACCTATTGCATGGCTGAGCACATGCAATTCCTGCCCAAGCACGATGTGCTGAGCTTTGAGGAAATCAATACCATTGCCGGAGCTTTCATCGCCCGGGGCGTCCGCAAACTGCGCCTGACCGGCGGCGAACCGCTCGTGCGCCGCGACATCATGCAACTCGTGCGAGCGCTCTCAGCCTATCTTGAAACCGGCGCGCTCGACGAATTGACCCTGACCACCAATGGCTCCCAGCTCACCCACTTTGCCAGTGAACTGGCACAATATGGCGTCAAACGGGTCAATGTCTCCCTCGATACGCTCGATCCGGCCCGCTTTACCGAGATCACCCGGCGCGGTGACCTCAAGAAAGTCATGGCCGGCATCGACGCGGCCCAGGCAGCCGGGATTGCCGTCAAGATCAACATGGTCGCCCTGCGCGGCATCAACGACGCCGAAATCGCGCCGATGATGAGATGGGCCCACGCCCGTGGCTGCGGCCTGACCCTGATCGAGGCCATGCCTCTGGGCGATGTCGGCATGGACCGGCTCGACGCGCATCTGCCCCTGACGGAAGTCCGCGACACGCTGATGCAGCACTTCACCCTCGAACGGCTAGCCAAGAAAACCGGCGGCCCGGCCCGTTATTTCCGCGTTGCCGAAACCGGCGGCGAACTCGGCTTCATCACGCCGATGAGCCACAATTTTTGCGAAAGCTGCAACCGGGTCCGCCTCACCTGCACCGGCGAATTGTTCATGTGCCTCGGCCAGGACGATAATGTGAATCTGCGCGAGGCCTTCCGCACCCGTGGCCTTGATGGCCTTAATGCCGAACTCGATCGCGCCATGATCCTCAAACCCAAAGGGCATGATTTCGTCATCGACCGGGCGCACACAGCACCCGCTCTTGCCCGGCACATGTCCGTGACCGGCGGCTGATCCTTAATCGTCCTCGATCGGGATATATTCGAGCGGCAGCGCCGTGGTGTATTTGATCTGCCCCATAGCGAACGATGAACTCACATCACTGAGCGCAATCTTCGAGATCAGTTTTTTATAAAAACTGTCAAACGCCTGAATGTCGGGCACCACCACCCGCAGCAAATAATCGACCTCGCCGCTCATACGGTAAAATTCCACCACCTCGGTAAATTCCTCCACTACAGCGGCGAATTTATGCATCCAGGCATCATTATGCTCGTTGGTGCGCACGGCCACAAACACCGTCACGCCGGCATTCACCTTTTGCGGATCGAGCACGGCCACCCGGCGACGGATCACGCCATCCTCTTCCATTTTCTGGATGCGGCGCCAGCACGGCGTTGTCGACAGCCCGACCTTGCGGCCGATTTCTGCCACCGGCGTCGTCGCATCCTTTTGCAGCAGGGTAAGAATTTTGCGGTCAATCTTGTCCAGCGCCATTTTAACTCCAGGATTCAAATTTCAATTTTGCCGGATATTTTTGCCCTGTGACCTCATGAAGGGTCATGGAGCGCCCGTTTGCGCAATTATCTTGCAAACCTAGCACAATAACCGGTTAACGAACCAGCCTGATCTCGTCCCCCGTCAACCGCACGTTAACCACATTGGCCCATGCTGTATCCCGTGCGTACCGGGGAAATTCTGAACCCGGATAGACCTTGTAAAAAGAGTAGATTAATGCCGCCCGAACCGGCTCAAATCAACAAACCCGCCAGGGTTCACGATCGCCGTTCGCCCAAACGCAGCGCGCAACGCACCGTGTTTGACGCCCGGCAAAAGCTGACCTCAATTTCCGGCACACGCCTGTCCTATGATTACGAGTTGTTGCATGAATATGCCGGCTCGCGATTGTCGACAGCGCTGGCTTTACCGTTGATGCAGGTTATTCTGGCGGTGTTTGCCAGCCTGTGGGTGCCGTTTCCGGTCACCGCGGCCTGGTGCGCCATGGTCATTGCCGCCAATATGCTGGTGGTATTCCTCTGCCACAGTTTCAAACAAGCGGTGGACGCGCGTCAGCATGTACACCGCTGGGTTGCCACGCTGGTGGGTGCCGAAATTTTTTACGGTGTCGCATGGTCGACTCTCGCCCTGTTCCCGCTCACCAGCAGCATTGAGAGCCTGCCGGTCATCATGTTCGCCATGCTGTTGATCGGCATTGCCGCGAACGCCTTCTCGTCGCGCACCCTGCCCAAGGCGACATTGGCCAGCACCCTGCCCATGACCATCACCGTCTGCGCCAGCCTGTTCCAGTCGGGCGGCATTCTGCATTATTCCCTCGCTGCGGTCGCCCTCGGCGGCGAGATATTCTTCATCTCCCTCGCCCGTCAATTGCATGAATCCGAGCTTGGCACCTTCAAGCACCGCGCGGAAAAGGATGCGCTCATCTATGAGCTGCAGGAAGCCCAATCCATGTCGGACGAAGCGCGGCGCCATGCGGAACAGGCCAATATCGCCAAATCCAACTTCCTCGCCACCATGAGCCATGAATTGCGCACCCCGCTCAACGCCATTATCGGCTTTTCCGAGGTGCTGAAATCCGAATTGCTCGGCCCCCATCAGGTCCCGCAATACAAGGAATACGCTGCCGATATCCATAGCAGCGGCCAGCATTTGCTCAACCTCATCAACGAGCTTTTGGACCTCAGCCGCATTGAAGCAGGCAAATACGAACTCAACGAAGAAGCCATCCGCCTGACCGATATCGCCGAGGATTGCCGGCGCATGCTCGAAATCCGCGCCAGCGCCAAAACCATCGATCTTGTGGCCCATTATGATGAGGACTTGCCCAAAATCTGGGGTGATGAACGCGCCGTGCGTCAGGTTGTGCTCAACCTTTTGTCCAACGCCATCAAATTCACCCCGCAATCGGGCAAAATTCAAATGCATGTCGCCCGCAGCGAGGATGGCGGCCAATATATCGCGGTGCGCGACAATGGCCCCGGCATTCCTGCTGATGAGATTGAACTGGTTCTCTCGTCCTTCGGCCAAGGCTCCCTGGCCCAGAAAACCGCCGAACAGGGCGCAGGCCTTGGCCTGCCCATCGTGCAAAAAATCATGGACCTGCATCAGGGCCGTTTCGATTTGTTTTCGCAGGTCCGTTTCGGCACCGAAGCCATCGCCACCTTCCCCCGTGCCCGCACCATGGACGCCGTCGCGGCAGTACCGGCACAAAAAAGCAAGTTCGAAATCTACTCCGAAGCCGGCTAACCCTCCAGCCTCTGCCCCCCAAACCCTCATGGTGAGCCCGTCGAACCACGAGGGCTTCAACACCGCCTCCCATCCTTCGACAAGCTCAGGACGAGGGCAGTGTTTAATCTGGACACCAACCTCTCCTCCGTCATTGCGAGCGGCACAGCCGCGCGGCAATCCAGAGCGGGTTACACTAAACCTTCGGCAACCCCATCTCCTTCGCCCCTCTGGGGAGAAGGTGGCGCGCAGCGCCGGATGAGGGGTTGCGCCAAGACCAACGTTCACGGGCAAAGCCCCCCTCACCCCAACCCTCGCCCTAAAGGGGCGAGGGGGTCCAAGAGGCATGCTCCCAAATCTCCCAAACCCTCATGGTGAGCCTGTCGAACCACGAGGGTTTCAACACCGCAGCCCATCCTTCGACAAGCTCAGAATGAGGTAGTGTTAGCCCCGGACACCTCATTCCCCGCCCTCATTGCGAGCAGCAGAGCCACGCGGCAATCCATACCGGTCCACACACACCCTAAAACCAGCAAAAACCGCAAATCTGTCTACCCCTCCCCAAACCGCCTTATCCTTGGGACACCTTTTCACAACACGGGTGCCGGCGCGACGAATGCCTGGGGTGAAAAAGGGGCCGGGTTTGCCGGGGGTCGCCCCGGTAAAGGCCAAAGCTTTAGGGGTTTCCGTGGCCAACTGCCGGGGAAGCGTAAGCCGCTGACGGGTCTTGTCCGATCCGTTGCAGGTGTCGGGTCAGGTTTGCAAGTGCAGGCCCGGTCCGGCCCGTTTGCCCGGACAAGGGCAAGGTGCCGCAGCAGGGTGTGCAGTCAGGCCCCCTGGATCCCGGAGCCATAAGCCAAAAATCCCGGTTGCATGGGACGGTGTATGTCTCACTACTAAACTACTCAGACGGGACATCCACCGTCTCATGCCACCCGTTATTCAATACCGTAGGCAAAGCAGCCGGACGGGGGTTTTACTATGCCCATACGGGTGCAGCGCCTTTAGCTCTCGATTGCCGCGCGGCAATCCAGAGCGGGGTGCTGATAAGCTGGCTGGACCTCTTCTCCCTCCCCCTTGAGGGGAGGGATTAAGGGTGGGGGTCGGCCCGAAGGGCCAAACGAGGAGTCTTTGGGGGCGAGCCACAAACACCGGGCCTGTAGCTCCACCCCACCCGGCCCGGTTTCACCGGGCCACCCTCCCCATCAAGGGGAGGGAAAAGGAGAAGCACCCAAACCGCCTAATGCGCCTTGGTCGCCACGGCGGCTTCTTCAAACGTCGCCATATGCTGGTGCAGATGCAGCGCTGTCTTGGCCAAGACGGCCGCCAGCGCAGCCCCGCTGCCCTCGCCCAGCCGCATCCCAAGATCCAGCAGCGCTTTTTTCTGCATGATCTCGAGCGCCTTGTGATGACCGGACTCGGCGGAACAATGGGCGAAAATGCAATGATCGAGCGCTGCCGGGTTGATCGCATAGGCAATGGCAGCAGCCGAAGTGGCGACAAAGCCATCAATGATCACCGGAATATTCTTGTGCCGTGTGGCAATCAGCGCGCCGAGCATGGCGGCAATTTCACGCCCCCCGAGCCGGCCCAGAAGTTCCAGCGGATGCCGGGACACACTGGCATGCAAGGCCAGTCCCGCATCAACCACCCGGGCCTTGCGCGCCAAACCCGCATCATCAACCCCCGCACCCCGGCCAACCCAGTCACCACCCGTGCCGCCGAACACCGCCGCAAGAAGAGCGGCAGCTACAGTGGTATTGCCAATCCCCATTTCACCAATACACAAAAGATCAACATCGCCGGCAATCGCTTCCATCCCATAGGCAATCGTCGCCGCACATGTCCGGTCATCCATGGCCGCTTCCACGGAGAAATCACCCGTCGGGATTTCCAGCGCCAGCTCGAACACCCGCAAATTCAGCTCATGCAGGGCGCAAATCTGCGAGATGGCCGCACCGCCATTGGTGAAATTTGTCACCATCTGCGCCGTTACTTCGGGGGGAAATGGCGATACGCCCTGTTTCGTGACCCCATGATTACCGGCAAAAATCGCAACCATTGGATTATCCATCGCCGGTTTTGCCTTGCGCTGCCAGCGCGCCAGATGCTCTACCAGCATTTCCAACTGCCCCAGCGATCCAGCCGGCTTGGTCAATTGTGCATCACGGGCGCGCACGGCCGCAACAGCAGCTTCGTCCCCCTCGGGTACAATCGTAATGAGCTCGGCAATATCTGCGTAAGGCTCTGGCAAAGTAGTGGGTTCCGCAGCGGTCATGGTTGCTCCATTAGCGATGTTTAGAAACAATGGGCCGCGAACAGGTCGCGACCACAAGGAGAATAAATTGGGTACGGAACAATCGTCGAGTCGCACCGGTCCTGGCAATGACAATAAAGCCGAAATCAGCAATCGGAACCTTGTGACCGATCTTGTAATGGGCCTCAGGTTCTATTCCCGCCTCCCCATTAGCGGCTTTGAACATGAAGCCCCCGACCTCACCCGAATGGCCCCGGCCCTCCCGTTCACCAGCTTTTTCATTGGCATCGGTCCGGCCCTGGTGCTGTTGCTCACCGCCGCCATCGGCATGCCACCCCTGTTTGCGGCCGGGCTTGCCGTCGGCACTTATGCCCTGATTACCGGTGCCATGGCCGAAGACGCCATTGCCGATAGCGCTGATGGCCTGTTTGGCGGCCAGACCATCGAACGACGGCTGGAAATTCTCAAGGACAGCCGCCACGGCACTTATGGCGTCACCGCCCTTGCCCTTTACATTCTGCTGCGGGTCAGCGCCCTTGCCGCCCTTGTGGCCATTTCCCCACTGGCTGCCGCCGGCATCTGGCTGGCCACCGGCCTGCTCTCGCGCTCCGGTGCCCTCTGGCTGACACTGCGCCTGGCCCCCGCCCGCCGCGATGGCGTGGCTTCCACCGCTGGCCGCGTCACCCTGATTCCCTTTCTCATCGGTGCCGGTTTCGCCCTGTTGGCATCTTTTATCTTCGCCGCCCCGTTTACCGGTATAATCGGTCTGGTGGCGGCATTGGTGCTACAAGCACTGGTGGCACTGGGCTGGACCCGTCTCTGCCGTCATCTGATCGGCGGCCAGACCGGTGATCTGATTGGTGGTTTGCAGGCCCTGCTTGAAATCGCCGCATTGAGTGCCTTTATTGTATGTGCGGGCGCACTGATATGAGGAAGAAGCCGAATGCTGTTTATTGGCGTTGCCCTGTTAGTTGCTGCCGGTCTGGCGCTGGCCATAGCAGCAGACGCCGGTAGTCTCGTCGGCCTCACCCAGGATCAAACCGCCCAAGTCATCCCCTTGATCCTCATTCTGATTCTGGTTGCCGGCGGTGCCTTTGGCTATCGCCAGCGACTGTCGCAAATCCTCGTCAATATCACGCTCTGGGTTGGTATTTTTGCGGTCATCGCCGTCGGCTACACTTATCGTCAGGACCTGACCCGCGTCAGCAATCGCGTCATGGCTGAATTTACGCCCGGCAGCGCCTTGATCAGCGAAGACGGTGCCAGCGCCACCTTCCATCGTCGCTTTGGCGGCTCCTTTCGGCTAGACGTCACCCTGAACGGCATCACTCGCCCCATGATCTTTGATACCGGGGCGTCCGCGGTAGTCCTGACATTGGCGGATGCCGAAGCCGCCGGCATCAATACTGAAAATTTGCGTTTCGAACTCGATGTGCAGACGGCCAATGGCATCGGCCGCGCCGCCCTGACAAGGATAGACACCATCCGCGTCGGCGATATTGAACGCCGGAATATCCGCGCCTTTGTTGCCAGCGAAGACGCACTGGAAACCAGCCTGCTCGGCATGACCTTTTTGGAAACCCTCTCTGGCTACGCCGTCAGCAATGACGCCCTGGAACTGCGCAACTAGGCCGCAGGTGCTGATCCAGTTAAATGCGCATTCGCCCTTGGTATATTGGTCACATTCACTATATTAGAGGAACTAGATATTAAAATCCAAGGAGCGGATAAATGACTTATCACTTTTCCAAAGTGCTCGATATGGCAATGGAACCGGCCATCGAACAGGTAACCGAGGCGCTGAGTGCAGAAGGTTTTGGCATTCTGACCGAAATTGATGTGCAGGCGACATTGAAGAAAAAGCTCGACGTCGATTTCCGCCCCTATCGCATCCTTGGTGCCTGCAATCCGGGCTTCGCCCACAAGGCCTTGTTGGCGGAAGACAAGATCGGCACCATGCTGCCCTGCAATGTCATCGTGCAGGATGCGGGAAATGGCAAAACCGAAGTCTCCGCCGTCGATCCTGCAGCCTCCATGTCCGCCATCGAGAACCCGGCCCTGGCCGAAATCGCCGGCGACGTACGCGACCGGCTTCAACGGGTTATCGCCAGCCTTTAAACCAGCTCTGGCGCTTCCGCCCCTGCCTCAAGCTGTGTCCGTACCGCATCACGGGCACGGCTGAGCACTTCCGCACCAGCCCCCGGCTTGCACGCATCGACACTCATGATTTGCCGGAACCGCCGCGCGCCCGGCAGCCCATTGGCCAGCCCGAGCATGTGCCGGGTGATCTGGTTGACCCGAGCGCCGTTGGCGCAGGCCTGTGTCGTATATTCAACCATCGCGTCAATAACGGCATCAAATGTCACCGGAGCTGCCGTCTCACCAAATATGACATTGTCGACATCCGCCAAAAGCATCGGATTCCGGTAAGCAGCGCGGCCCAGCATCACCCCGGACGTATGGCGCAAATGTTCGGCGCTCTCTGCTAGCGTCTCAATCCCGCCATTGATCATCACCGGCAAGGGCGCCAATCGCGCGGCCAGCCGATATACCCGGTCATAATCAAGCGGCGGAATGTCCCGGTTCTCCTTGGGGCTCAACCCCTGCAGCCAGGCCTTGCGCGCATGCACATAAAGCGCATCCACCCCGGCCCCCACCATGGCATCCGCAAACCGGTCCAGCGCTTCCTCAATATCCTGATCGTCGATCCCGATCCGGCATTTCACCGTCACCGGCAAATCCGTCACATCTTTCATCGCCCGCACACAATCGGCGACAAGTTCAGGCTCCGCCATCAAACAGGCACCAAACCGGCCAGACTGCACCCGGTCCGAGGGGCATCCGACATTGAGATTGATTTCACCATAGCCATAGTCCGCACAAATGCGCGTGGCCGCAGCCAATTCCGCCACATCAGACCCACCCAGCTGCATTGCCACAGGATGTTCGGTCTGATTAAACCCCAATAGCCGTTCCCGGTCGCCATGCACCACTGCCGGACTGGTCACCATTTCGGTAAACAACAGCGCCCGCCCGCTGAGCACGCGGTGAAAATACCGGCAATGCCGATCCGTCCAGTCCATCATCGGCGCGATGGAGAATGTGTGTGCGTGAGATAGCGTCATTATTCGGAATGTTACTTCGTATTCAAGCCCGTATATTCAGGCAAACTGGACCACATTGCCTCGCCCTATAGCACGCTTGGTCTTTTTGTGCATATCACGGCGCGGCACCGCAAAACTATCCTTATCGCCTCATAGAGCCCTTGATACACGCGAGGGGGAGGTGAAATTGGGGATCGTATCGCTACTATGGCCGCGGTAATATGCGTCCATTGCAAGCACGGCATGTTGAGTACTTGTCAGAGGCTCCATGAAAATGTCCCTCCTTAAAAATAGAACGTCTGAAAATATCGCCCGACTAATGTCAGTTCGTATTGTCCATAAGCCTGAATATTCCTGAAATCTGCACCTTTAGGTTTCCAAACCAACCAAGGCAATAAATCTTTAATGCCCATGCTTAGCGGTGCATCAGTGGTAGTCAGCGTGAGCGAAATGAATTGAACATCGGCACTGAATTGCGTGGCGAAATGCGCTGATTCAACTGTGTGGGCACCGCCGGGAAGGCCGGGATTCTCAAACCAGACAAAAGCAGGAAGCCAGTCCAAAGGCACGGTGCAAGTGCCCTCAAAGTTTCTGAACCGCTCGATAAGGTCCGATGTGTAATTGACCATTTGAACGAAATTTGGACTGAATGGTACCTTGCGATCGAGGCCACAAGCCTCTGAAAACATTCGCCGATAGTCCTCTTCACTTGCCGGAGTCCGCAGCAGGGCAAATAATGGCTTCTTGCCATCCAACTGAACTGTAACGGCTTCACCTTGCAGTTGCCTCTTGGGATAGGCCGGCCTGAGATTTGGCAGGGGCAGACCAATGACCTTGTAAATCTTGAGCGCCTGTACAGCGGAAAACCGCTGTATATCCCCGCTTACGGCGAGCGTGAGTTCGACCTTGAAGTGCTTTTCGGCCTGCGCGTTCCAAAACACTGCCCAGTAGACCACGCCAGCACCTGCAAGCAGAAAAAGGGTGAAGATACCCAAGAGCTTCGCCTTCATCGGCGTTCACCTGACCTGAATTTCGTGTTCAGGAAGGGGTGCAGTGCAACAGCACGAACCCTTATTGCCTGACGAAGTGCAGGGGCGATTTCTCGCCTCTGCACTTGAGGCTGCGCTAAGCATTCTCTACGAGAGCCAGCATTAGCTCCGGAGTTCGCGACGTGTGATTCAGACGGGCCATTTTCTCGCAGACTGCTAGATTTGTTAATAGGACTCATCGTTCTCGCCCCCATTTCAAATGGCTGGAAAAACGATAGCAGTAATTTTTTACACAAAAAACAATCAAAAACAGAGACTTAATATATATTACTCAAAATTCTTGTTTTACTTGGGTATATCAAATTTGAGATTCTGCATCACCGCACCGCGGCTGCACTCGATCAACAGTGGACGGTTTCATAGGATATTTTCTGCGGCTTTTCCGAACTGAAGAAGGGGAATAAAGCCAGAGTTTTCGGAGCTATGGAGCGGTAAGGAGAGGGTCGCATTCATGCCGAAGATATGCCTCATCAAAGCCCACCCGCCTGTTGGCATTAACCTCGCTCGGGTCGAGACTAAAACGATTAAGCAGTCAGATAGACGCCACACCTGCCAATCAGACGTCTTTCTCAGCATTGCCGCATGACCAGCGTCTTTACGCACTTGAGCCCCATCAATGACGCTGTTCATGTAATCTAGGCCGTTCATTGCTCCCTGTTTGAGTGCATCAAAACTACCGCTTAATACGCTCCCGCTAGGTAAACCGCTCGCGATATTGTTGTGTCCAAGCCCTTCCAAAACTTCAGTCGCCGAAATGTGTTTTTCCGCCCGTACCCACCCTTGTACTCGTTCCGTGGAGCAACTCAGCAGACTTAGCATTGGCAACGTATCAGCGACCGGTGCACATCGACCCAGAATGGCCTGGTCGCCAAGGGCCAGAATCGTCGGCTGCCTCAGCGCGCATCCAGCCGGTTTTACGGCGCTCATCGCCAAGCAAGCCATCCTGAAACAGGTTCGCCGAGGTGGCCACTCACTCCTGTTTGAACAGCCCGCGCATCCGCCCCTTGACTTCCCGAAGCGAGCAGGCCCAAGCTCCAATGTCGTTTCAATTGATGCACCCGTCATCCAAGCCCTCCTTGCCATGGAGACCTATTGATTTAGGTATCAATTAAATATGCAACTGTAATGCTAGACAAACCATTCCGAGTGATGGGTGTTATTCATAGCTATTTGAAGCCGCTTGCGATTTTGGCCTCGACGGCGTCGCGTGTCCTGAGACTTATCTTTTCTTCGCGTTTGCCGACGAAAGATTGCAGATCTGCCGGCACACGTTTACGCAACCAGAAGATTCCGGAACGGGGGGTGTCGAGTTGGACGCACCATTTGCAAAACCATGTGTGTGCCACCCTTGGGGCCGGTCCCATAAGGTTTCCCCGGTTGCAAGATCGATGGCCCGAATGCCGCCATAGGGTGGTTGCTTGCACATCAAACCCGTCCACTCCTCACGCCACCCGGCGTTGACCGAAATGGCATATAGCGACCCCAATTGCGGCCCGGCTTCCGCACCACCCGGCTGGTACTCAGGCCCAAAAATCGCGTTCACGCCCATTTCCTCAGCCTCTTCGCGCGGGATCAGGCGGTTATAGTTCGGCATATCATTATAATTAGCGATCAAAATGCCGCGTTCTGTTTGCGTCGCCCTCGTTCATGACATCCCCCCGCTGACTACGCCACTCTAAATAGGCATACCAGAGTTTTTTGGGAACCTTTTGCGTCGATGCGTATTGGAAAGATAGCAACGGGCTGGACGGTGAAAACTTGCGGATATATTCACGGCACTTGAAACAAAGACCTTTTCCGGCGTTACTCCACCGCATCGTCATCATACCAGGAATCGTGGTCTTGTCTGGATGCGCTGGCGTGCAGTCCGTGTTGGACCCGGCAGGTCGCGACGCTGAACGCGTTTACAATCTTTTCTGGATCATGCTCGTTGGTGGTGCACTGATCTGGACACTTGTTCTCGGCACAGCCATCGCGGCAACACTGGGACTGTTCAAAAACGCATCCAGCCGCACCGCAAATGTCCTGATTGTGGGCGGCGGCGTCGTGTTTCCAACGATCGTTCTTGCTGCTTTGCTGGTCTTCGGCCTCGGGTTGCTTCCCAGCTGGCGCGCCGACCCCGACAGACTGAAAATTTACGTACACGGTGAGCAATGGTGGTGGCGGGTAGCTTATGAGGTACCCGATGGGGATACCCGCATCATCTCGGCAAATGAAATCCATATGCCGACCGGCCAGCCGGTGGAGTTTGTGCTGACAAGCGCCGACGTCATCCATTCGTTCTGGATCCCTTCGCTCGGCGGAAAACTCGACATGATTCCCGGTCGCACGACACGGCTGCTGCTGGAGGCACAAAAAGCCGGCATATATCGAGGCGTTTGCGCTGAATATTGCGGCACCTCACACGCCCATATGGCCTTTGCCGCCGTCGTACACGAACCTGATGCATTTGCGGCGTGGTTGGATGCACGCGCCGGCCCGGCAGAAAAAATTTCCGGCGCCGGCAGCGAACTCTTCATGTCTTCGGGCTGCGCAGCATGTCACTGGATTACAGGATTTGCAGAACGCGGCTCGGTCGGACCAGACTTAACCCATGTTGGCAGCCGCCGGACGATCGGTGCGGGCATCATGGAGAATACGAAGGGCAACCTTGAGCGCTGGATCACGGATCCCGAACACATAAAACCCGGCGCCCAGATGCCCGATTACCGCCCTCTACCAGAAGAGGACATTGCGGCGATTGCACGATTTTTGTCAGAACTGGAGTGAAGTGAGCGGTGGCGAACACAGGTACAGAACAACTTTCTGCAGATCAGAACGATCCGAAAATTCGCGCTGCGCAAGAAGCACGCCTGGAGAAAGCCTGGGCGACGCCCCGTGGTTGGCGCTATTGGTCGGCGGTCAACAATACGGAAATCGGCTTCCGGTACACGATGACTGCCTTTGGTTTCATGCTGTTTGCGGGCGTGCTCGGCCTTTTGATCCGCACACAGCTGGCCGTACCGGAAAACGACTTCCTTTCCGCTGAACTCTACAACCAGGTCTTTACGCTGCACGGCACCGCGATGATGTTTTTGTTCGCTGTGCCGATTTTCGAAGCCGTGGCCATTCTCATCCTGCCGGCGCTGCTGGGCACGCGTGATCTGCCCTTCCCGCGGCTTTCGGCATTCGGCTACTGGTGTTTCCTGATCGGCGGTGTTTTTGTTTGCGGATCGATTTTTTTCAACGCCGCGCCGTCCGGTGGCTGGTTCATGTACCCCCCACTCACAACCGAGCAAGGCGGGCTCGGCGCAGATATCTGGCTGCTCGGCCTCTCATTCATCGAGGTTGCCTCCATCGCCGCAGCGGTGGAACTGATTGTCGGCGTGCTCAAATGCCGCCCGCCGGGCATGCATATCAACCTGACCCCGCTCTACGGCTGGTATGTTCTCATCGTCGGGGGCATGATCCTGTTCGCCTTCCCGCCGCTGATCGCAGGCGACTTCCTGCTAGAGTTGGAGCGGGCCTTCGACTGGCCGTTCTTCGATCCCGATCGGGGCGGCGATCCGCTGTTGTGGCAACATCTGTTCTGGATTTTCGGGCACCCGGAAGTCTACATTATCTTCCTGCCCTCGATCGCGCTACTGGCGATGATTGTACCGACCTTTGCAGGGCGTCCCATCGCCGGGTATTCGTGGATCGTACTTTCGGCACTCGGCACCGGTTTCATCAGCTTTGGGCTATGGGTGCACCACATGTTTGCAACCGGCCTGCCGTCGATTTCAATTGGCTTTTTTTCCGCAGCCTCGGAGGCCGTGGCGATACCGACCGGCATTCAGATATTTGTGTTCATCGCCACGCTCATGCTCGGCAAGGTGACGCGTTCAGTGCCCATGCTGTTCGCTTTAGGTTCCCTGGCGATCTTTGTTGCAGGCGGACTGACCGGGGTGATGGTCGCCGTGGCACCGTTCGATTTTCAGGCGCATGACAGCTATTTTATCGTCGCGCATCTGCACTACACGCTATTCGGCGGCATGCTGTTTCCGCTGGTGGCGGGCATCTACTATTACTATCCGCTCGTGACCGGGTACATGTTGTCGCGGCGGCTTGGTGTATGGGCCTTTTGGCTCATGTTTGCCGGGTTCAATATCTGTTTCCTGCCGATGCATCTGACCGGCATGCTCGGCATGCCACGGCGCGTTTTCACCTATTCCAGCGATCTGGGCTGGAACGAGCTCAATCTGATCTCGACCGTCGGCGCATTTATCTTTGCCGCCGGTTTCCTTGTCTTCGTTTTCGATGGGCTCCGGCCCAAGAGCCACCGTGACAAGGCAAAGCGCAACCCCTGGAATGCAGGCACCTCGGAATGGGTGCTGGAAATCCCGCCCAAGCCCTGGGGCGCAAGGTCAATCCCGCATATTGAGAGCCGTTATCCGGTCTGGGACAGCGAGAACTTCACAAAAAGATACGATGAAGGCCGTTTCTATCTCCCCGACGCGGAAGAGGGTCGCCGGGAAACGCTGATTACCTCGGTGCTGGATGCCAAACCGGTGCAATGTCTCAGGGTTGGCGGCCCTACCTGGATCACGCTGATCGCGGCGGCGGCACTGGCAGGCGTCTTCATCTTCGCCACTTACCACTGGTGGACCGCCACCGCGGTCTCCGGCGCATTGGCTCTCGCAGCAATCATTTACTGGGCCTGGACGGGTACCGCCGAACATCCCGAAAAGGATGAAAAGAATATCGGCATGGGCCTCAAGGCGCCCCTCTACGTATCAGGCCCGCGCGCGACCGGCTGGTGGGCAATGTTCATCACCATGACCGGCGACCTGACCGCGTTCATGGGACTGGTGTTCGGTTACTTCTTCTTCTGGACTGTGCACGAACAATTCCCGCCGCCCGACATAGATGGGCCGGGCTGGGTCTGGCCGCTGATTGCCGGTTTCCTCCTATGCGGCGCGTGGACCCTGACCTATGGCGCACGCATATGGAACGGGCGCGGGGACGTTATTTTGTTCCGTCTGGCACTTTTGGGCGGGGTCTTGCTGAGCGTCATGGGCATCGGTGCGCTCGCGGCCGGCCCTTGGTCTTTCGGCATGGTTCCCACCGAACACAGCTATCCCGCAATCGTCTGGGCGCTGGTGCTTTGGACCGGCGCACATGCCGCCGCAGGCATTGTGATGCAGCTTTATTGCCTTGCACGCAGCTTCGCCGGCAAGCTGACACCAAAATATGACGCCGACATCTGGAACGTCACGCTTTACTGGCATTTCATGGGCTTCACCGCCCCGGTGACGGCTCTGATCATGGGAGGCTTTCCGTTGGTTGCATGAGCGATAATGTGGAAAAGGAAGTTGAACACGAAACTGGAGAAGGCACCGATCTCTGGCGGGTGATCCTCGCGCCAGTAATCTGGGCCGTCCACTTTCTGGTCTGTTATATCGCGGCGGCTGTCTATTGCGAAAAAGCGGGTCGTATGGCCGATCTGTTGCCTGCGCAGCTAATCGTCGGCGCGGCAACACTGGCCGCACTTGGCGGCATTGCTTTTATTTTCCATTCGTTGTGGAAGGTGCGCGGCGTGTCGACGGTCAATGACAATTACAACTATGCCGGTAGCACACCCGAGGAGCGGCACCGGTTCCTCTCGCATGTCGCTTTGATGCTGTGCGTTCTCTCGAGTGTGGCGATTGTCTATGCCGCACTTCCCGCCGTGTTTCTGGATATCTGCCGATGAGACACCGTGTTGCCCTCATCGCTGGCCTCCTCATGCTCGTGACGCTGTGGGCCGGTCCCCTGCCCCAAATGGCGCGCGGCAGTTTTGCCGCACATATGCTCTTGCATATAGGCGTCGTCGCAATTGCCGCACCGCTGCTCGCCTATGGCGCGCTGGCATTACTGGTGAAACGGAAGGGCGCGGCGGTGATGTTCGCCTTTCCCGTCGCGGCCAGCCTGCTCGATCTGGTCGTAATCTGGGGATGGCATACGCCTCTGACGCATGAAGCCGCACGCACGATATTTGCAGCAAGGATTGCCGAACAAACTTCGTTTCTTGCAGTTGGCCTGTTGTTGTGGCTGACAGTTCTCGCAGGCAATGGCGGTCCGGCTCGATATCTGGCCGGTGCCGGTGCCCTGCTGTTCACCTCGATGCATATGACCTTGCTCGGCGTACTGATCGGGCTGATGCAAACGCCTATTTGCATTGTGCCGCAAACTGAACCGCTCTTCGGGCTGAGTCTCATGGCCGACCAGCAGCTCGGCGGCGTTCTGATGCTCGGATTCGGCGGCATGGTTTACCTTGCAGGCGGACTTGTGCTGGTGGGAAAAGCCTTGCGCGAGCCGGCGGCAAACCCGGGAAGTGCAGGATGAAGATTTCGCTGCGTTCCATTCTGATTATCTTGACCGCCGGAATCGTGGCAGGTGCCGGCGTGTTCTGGCTAGGTCTGATCAATATCGGTGCCAGCACCGGCCACTGGGCGATAACAGACTGGGTTCTGCATACCGCCATGCGCCGCTCGGTTCAGTTCCGCGCCGACGCCACGCCACCGGAGGATTTTCCAAGCGCGGCGATGATCCGCCGCGGTGCCGGACATTATGAGATTGGATGCGCGCCCTGCCACGGCAGTCCCGCCGCGCCGCGCGGTGCGGTTGTACGCGAAATGACGCCGGAGCCGCCCGACCTTTCCGGCCGGATCGACCTCTGGTCGCCTGCAGATTTATTCTGGATCGTCAAGCATGGCGTCAAGCTTACGGGCATGCCGGCATGGCCAGCGCGCAGCCGCGATGACGAGGTCTGGTCGATGGTGGCGTTCCTAACCGAGATGCCGCAAATGAACCAGGAGGAATATCGTGTGCTTGCCTACGGCGATGGGCCTATGACGGTGGCACGGCAGCGCGAATTTTTGGCTGAGACTGCCCCCGCGCTGATCGATTGCGCCCGGTGCCATGGCATGGACGGAAGCGGTGACGTGAATGGCGCCTTTCCGCGGCTCGATATTCAGGACGCTGCCTATCTCGCGGATTCCCTTGACGCCTATGCGTCAGGGCGACGTTTCAGCGGCATCATGCAGGAAGCAGTCGCAGGGCTGGACGAGAAGACCCGCAACGAATTGGCAAAGTATTATGCCGGCACAAGTAGCAACGCGGAAAGCGAAAGCCCAAAAGATATCTCCTCGGATCTGCTGCAACGTGGCGGAACCATCGCAATGCACGGTATCCCCGAGGATAATATTGCGGCATGCGCAGGATGCCACGATCAGCCCGGCACAGCTGCCCGTCCCGGTTTCCCACGCCTGTCAGGCCAGTATCGCGCTTATCTAGAAACGCAGCTTCACCTGTTCGCGGCAGATATCGAACGCGGCGGCGGCGCTTTCGCCCACCTGATGCGGGAAGCAACGCACGCACTGGAAGGTGAAGATATCAAGGCGGTGGCCGCCTGGTATGCGTCGCGCTCAACACCGTCGGAATAGGCCCCGAACACACCAATTATGCACAGTGCCGAAACCGGCGGGTGATCGCGCCTGATAGGCAACCCGCTTATGGCTGTTCTGGCGCCGCGTCCGGCACGCACAATCCCCCAGAAAAATTCATCAGCTTCCAATGCGCTGTAGATTTCGGAACTAAAGGAACTTGTGGGTGGCTCGATCGTTGTTTTTCAGACACGGAAACCTCAAACCCAAGGAGTTTGTTATGGCTGAACAGCACAACCTGATTGGCAGCGACCGCGTCGAAGACACCAGGGTGTTTGATCTGGAAGGTGTCGAAATCGGTCGAATCGAAAAACTGATGCTCGAAAAAGTGTCTGGACGCGTCGCCTACGCAGTCATCAAGTTCGGCGATTTTTTTGGTCTCGGAGGAGATAGCTACCCCCTCCCCTGGGACAAACTCGAATATGACGAAGAGCTTGATGGCTATCACCTCGGTGCCAACCGGGACGAGATTGAAGGTGCTCCCAAATATCCCGACGATGGTCTGTGGGGACCTTCATATGGCAGGTCGCTTTATGGCTATTACGGCGTTGCTCCCTATTGGGGAATCTAACGCATAGCCAGAGCGCATCAGCCTGACCGCGAGTCTGTCTCTATGGATACGCGGGGCGGCATTCCGCTGCCCCGCTTCTGACCAGAGTTGCGCGTATGGCAAGCCGTCATATGAAACGACCGAATCAGGAAGCCAATAAGAAACTTTTCCGCCGTCCAGGCGTTTGCAAGAAAAGAAAGCACAGCATGATCGAACGCGCGGCCATGCGAAACCGGGGGATGAAGCAATGACCAACCCACTTTCGGAACTCGCCCACCAGGATTGGCTACCGCTTTCCACTGTATTTGTAAGGATGCTGGCCGCTCTGGTTTTTGGTGCCCTTGTCGGTTTCGAGCGTGAAAGAAAGAACCGTGCTGCCGGATTACGCACGCATATGTTGGTGTGCCTTGCCGCCGCTTCGGTCACCCTCATCACCATTGAAATTGCCCATATGCAAACCTTCCAGAACGACGCTATCCGGATAGATCCGGTGCGTTTGGTGGAAGCTGTAACAGGCGGCGTTGCGTTCCTGGCCGCCGGCTTCATTGTTTTCGCAAACGGCAAAGTACACGGCCTGACCACCGGTGCGGGTATGTGGCTGGCCGGGGCCATCGGGCTTGCTTGCGGTCTTGGTCTTTTCCAGATCGCAGCAAACGCAACCGTGTTGGCAATTGTCGTACTCTGGGCGCTGGGTCGGATGGAAGTTCATCTGGATCGAAACACAGACTGACAGTCTCTGCGGCGATCCGGGGTTTCGCCCGTGTCCCTGCAGCAAAGGCCGCCGGGGAGTGTACACCTTATCCCGGTGTTGCACTTCGTTTGAGACTTCGGGGGGTGCTGCGGCACCGACGCCATATGGGCATAGGCATCCTTCGAATGCTGCCCTCCGAGCACTGTCAACGCGACGGTGCCGATCGTGTCGGCAGGATATCAGTCACGCACGCCGTATCCGATGATCCTGGGTCAGAAGACCAAAAGTTTGGCCGGATTAGACTCAGGCCAATTCCGTAGCCTGCCCGCAAACAACCGTTTTGCTTGAACCACAAACCGCCAACCCACTTCGCCTCACGATTGCTCGGAGGTAGGGGAACCTAGATAACCTTTGATCTCTTGGTGCACGCTCAGTGCACGCATGGCTTCATAAGCCTTTGTATTATTTAAATTATTTGTCCAGTTCATTATCGGTGCGATGGAGAACTTTCTTGACATATGTTGATCAGTTTTAGTCATTGAACCAATGGGTTGAAACTCGAAATCATTGCAATAATTGGATTATATTGGTCCAACATGTTTCTGATTTATGCCTATGTGCACAAAATCAGCGCGGTTTAAAAGAACAGAGCATCTCCAGGATATTTACTGAGCTGGATTGTGATCGTGCGCGCTCGGGGATTGTTTTGTCTCTGCTGTTCCGTTTTCATTCTGGCACCACATGGGAACAGACTCAACAGATTGGACGCATAGGACACCACACAAGTTTTACACCCGCGCCAAACTCAGGTGCAGGTCAAGGTGAGCTCCACAAATTTTGCCATCTTCAGCTAGCCCGTATCATCTTTTCAAGTTCACTCACGACCCGCCTTGAAATCCCCTGGTCAGCAGAAACAGCCGCAAGGGGGCAAGGGTTTTCGAGCCGTTTCAGCGCCGCCGGCATGTCAAATTCCGCGGCGCTATGCAATTTCGCGAGCTCCGGCCAGGTAACTGGGATGGCCACCGGCGCACCTTTGCGCGCGCGGATAGAATATGGTGCCACAGCGGTCGACCCGCGATCATTGCGCAACCAGTCTATGAAAATCTTTCCCTTGCGCTTGGCCTTCGACATTGTGGCAACGTAACGGTCCGGGGTCACTTGCGACATATGCGCCGCCACGGTGCGCGAAAACATCGTCACAGTTTCCCATTCAGCGGTACGCCTGAGTGGAACAATGACATGCACGCCTTTTCCACCCGTTACCATCGGCACGCTGGCAAGGCCGAGACGATGCAGCAACTCCTTCAGATCACTTGCCGCCTTCTTGACTGCGGTGAAGGAAAGATTTTCGTCCGGGTCCAGATCGAAAACAAGCCGGTCCGGCTTTTCAAGCAGGTCGGTTCGCGATCCCCAAATGTGAAACTCGATAGCGCCCATCTGGGCGGCCGCAACAAATCCGGCCGGGGTACGAATGACCATATAGGGTTCCGTCTTTCCGGAACTTTCTGCAATATCCACCGTGCCAATTTCTTTTGGAAAGCCCTTGCCGGCATGTTTTTGAAAGAAGCAGTCGCCATCGCGACCGTCGGGACAACGCAAAAGCGATACGGGACGATTTCCCGCATACTCAAGCATACGTTCGGCCGCCTTGGCATAATAGGTAGCGACAGCCCCCTTGGTGACGCCCGCATCGGGAAAAATCACGCGATCCGCGCTCGAAATTCGGATGCCCAGCCACTCCGGCGCATCCTTGCTGGTTTCAGGGCTTTCCATCTTCACGATACTTGCCTCCTTATCTTCACGCAGGCCTAAAAAGACACCGTGGCGGATGCTACCCTGTTCCGTCAGCTCCGCATATTCGACTTCAATGACCAGTTCTGGTGCGACCCAATGCACGGCGCGCGCGATATTGGCGGGCACGTTCTCAAACGGACTGTCCTTGCGCGCACGGCGATCAAGCAGTTCAAAGAGCCTGTCGAGGTCTCTTTCACCTAGGCCGCCGCCCACACGGCCCCGATAGACCAGGTGCCCCTTCTCCCACGAGCCGACGAGCAGCGAAGCGAAAGGCCTTTGCTTTGCCCGAGAAGGCGACCAGCCGCCCACCACAAATTCCTGCCGGTGCGAGGTCTTGATTTTCAACCATTTTCCGTCACGTTTGCCGGTGTAATAGCTGCCCGCCGCTTTCGAAATGATACCTTCTCCCCCCGCTTTCACAATGGCGTCGAAAACCTGAGCGCCGCTCCCACGCACATGCTCCGAATAACGGATCGGCGAATTCTTCGGTCGCCCCGAGAGAAGTTTTTCGAGAAGCTTCTTGCGTTCCTCAAGCCGCTTTTTCAGCAATGTTTTACCGTTCAGTTCCAATAGGTCGAACGCCATAAACATGACGGCAGTCCCCTCCTCAAGCGCCCGCTGAAGCGCTGAAAACGACGATCCCTCAGCCTTGCCGGAGGCGATGACTTCGCCATCGATCAGGGCGTTGCGACAATCAAGCGCCGAAAATGCATCGGGCAACCCGGCATAACGCCCGGTCCAGTCCAGACCTGAGCGGGTGTAGAGCCTCACGCCACCTTTTCCGAGCGCCGCGAGGCATCGGTATCCGTCAAACTTCGTCTCATGCAGCCAGTCGTCGCCTTCCGGCACTGCGTCCGTCAAGCTGGCAAGTTGGGGAGTGCAAAAACGCGGGCGTGGGAGGGTGAAAGCCCCGCTTTGCTTTCGAGACCCTACAGATTTTGCCTTGGGCGGGCGTGGCTTCGCATTCGTGGTAACCTCTTCCATTGTCCGCCCGGTGGTAACGGAGGTCTGAAAACGCTTGACCAAGGCCCCCTCGTCGTCCTCCTCGAAGCTGTCATGCTCTTTGATCAGGAGCCAGTTCTCACGCTTCTCTCCGGCCTTCGCGCGCATCCGCACCAGCGTCCATCCGCCCTTCATGCGGTCGCCGTAAAGCGTGAATTTGAGTTTGCCGTCCTTCAACCCCCTGGCGAAATCCTGTTCAGGCACCCACCATCCCTGATCCCACAACATGACTGTACCCGCGCCATATTGTTTTTCCGGGATCGTCCCTTCGAACGCCCCATAGTCAAGCGGATGATCTTCCGTGCGAACAGCCAATCTCTTGGCGGATGGCGCAGCGCTTGGCCCCCGCGTGACCGCCCAGCTCAAAAGCACGCCTTCCCATTCGAGGCGGAAATCGAAGTGTAGCCGGCGGGCGGCATGTTTCTGCACGACAAACAGCGGCTTTTGCGCCCGCCTGCCACGACTGGCACCGCTCGGCTCTGCGGTCTTGGAAAAATCCCGTTTGGCAACATAATCCGCCAGCTTGTCGACCGAGGCGCTCATTACGCTGATTTTTTGCCAGATGACGCAGATGCTTTGGACGACGATTTTCCGGAGCGGCTCGATTTGCCTTTCTTCTCCGTCTTTTCGAGACTTTGTTTAAGTGCCGACATCAAATCGATGACGTTGTCGCCCTCATCGGAACTTTCGGTATCCTGAGTATCCACGCGTTTGGTCGTTTTGCTCTTGGTTTTGCGAGCGATGAGATCGCGCAGTGCTTCGCCATAATTGTCCTTGAAGCTCTCGGCCTTGAACGTCCCGGTCTTGCGCTTGATCAGCGAGGTCGCTACCTCCAGCAGGTCTTTGTCAGACGTCTCATCCTCGATTCCCGAAAAGACTGGATCAGCATTGCGGATCTCTTCCGCGTAGTGAAGGGTTTCAAGAAGCAGTCCGTCGCCGCACGGCTTGACGGCCGCCAGATATTCCTTGCCGCGCATTGTCACCTGCCCGAGCCCGACCATCTTTGTAGAGCGTAACGCGTCCCGTACGACACGATAGGCGTCTTCAGCCAACTCGTCCGTCGGCACGAGGTAATAAGGCTTATCGAAATAGAGCGGAGAAATTTCGCACGCGTCTACGAACTGGATTAGTTCCAAGGTCTTTTTGGTTTCCAGCTTGATCTCATCCACATCGTCGGGATCGATGAGCAGGTACCTGTCCTTCTCATATTCAAACCCCTTCATGATGTCGCCAGCATCCACAGGGCCGACACCCGGCACGATCTTTTGGTAACGGACCGGTTTACCGGTCGGCTCGTGAATTTGCCGGAAACTGATCCGCGCGCCGGACTTGGTGGCGGAATACATTTCAACGGGAATGGAAACGAGGGAAAGCCTGAGCTGCCCCTTCCAGATGGGTCGTGCTGCCATGGTTTACTCCATATCTGCACCGAAAATGACAATGCAGGATCAAGGGAGCCATACAGCGCTCAGGGTTCTTTTGCGCGAAGGCGATTCCTTTGGTTCCGTAGACTTAACGTGGAATACCGCAAACAGTTCCGTACACGCTGAACCAGTGTGCCCAAAACAACTTCAGACCAAATTTTGCCGCATGTTTTCGATCTGACGGTCAAACACGTTCAAAAATGCATCCAGGTCGGGACCAAAGCGCATACCGCGGGGCCGGATGATGGCGATCTCGAACCGGGTATCCGATTCGAACGCACAGATAGCACCACCCTGGCGCTGATGTAATTTGGCGGTGAAAGGGTCAACAATGGAAACACCCAACCCACGCAGCACCAGCGCCGAAACGATTGTGGACAGATGTGAGCGCACAATCACTTCTGGTGCCCGCTTCATCTTGGCAAACTCCCGATCCATAAGGCCGCCTGTCGCTGTGGCTTCGGTATAACCGACAAGACTGTGGCCGATGAAATCGGCAAAGCTGACGCTGTCCCGCCCCGCCAAGGGGTGACCGGCGGGCAGGATAGATACATAGGGCAGATCAATAGTGCGGATCAGATCGATATCGTGCTCGTGGCGGGTGGCAGAGGTGAAGCCAAGCTGAGAGGTGCGGTTGGCGACTTGCCGGATCGCATTGTGGGTTTGCATGGATTGCAGCGACGCCCGAAAATCAGGACGTTCGGACAGGAGATCCACCAAGGTATCCGGCAGCATGGAATAGGCCAGGGCCGGCATGGCGACGATCGACACCGTGCTGCGTTTGCCATGTCTTATGTCCTGTGCGGTCTTGGCAATGGCACTCAACCCCACAAAAGACCGGTCCACCTCTATGGCCAATTCGCGCGCCTCAGGCGTGGGCACGACCTTGCCGCCAAACCGGGTGAACAATTGCAGGCTGGTCTGTTGCTCCAGATCGCGGATCAGGCGGCTGACGGCAGGTTGAGACACATGCATGATTTCTGCTGCGCCGGAAACGCTGCCACATTCCAGAACCGTGCGAAAAGCCTGCAAAGCGCGCTGTGATAACATAGCCATAACATTCCCGGATGAAGGTCGCTGTAATTGTTATTTGATTTATAGGTGACCATGCAAGGAAACTGGCATTTCCGCAACAGCCAAAAGGTCGTCACCAGTCGCCATGTATCGTCGTCTCACACCGGTCTCAGCCCCGATAGATTTCACCTTTGAAGGCGAGATTGTTCAAGCCCAGCAGGGCGAGAGTCTGGCTGCCGCCCTGATGGCCCAAAACCTCACCCCTTTTCGCACCACCCCGGTGAGCGACAGCCCGCGTGCCGCCTATTGCATGATGGGCATCTGCTTTGAATGCCTGGTGACCATTGATGGTCAACCCAACAGACAGGCCTGCATGACCGAGGTGCGACAGGGCATGAAAGTCACACGGCAAAGAGGCGCGGCATGACCCCCAATATTTCCAATGTGGATCTGTGTATTATCGGTGCCGGCCCCGCGGGCATGGCGGCCGCGCTGGAGGCAACGAACAAGGGATTATCCGTGGCCCTGCTGGATGAAGCCCCCCGCCCGGGCGGTCAGATCTATCGCAACGTCCAGCGAACGACCCCTGCCCTTTCGGCCATTCTCGGCCCTGACTATGTCCATGGCGCGCAGCTGGCGGATCAATTTACGGCTGGTGCTGCCGCCTATCTGCCGCAAGCTGTAGTCTGGCACATTGAGGCCACCGAGCCCGGTTACCGCCTGTCCTATTCTTTGAACGGCGCCTCGCATACGCTTGATGCAAAATCGGTAATCGCGGCCACCGGGGCTTTGGAACGCCCCATGCCGCTTCCGGGCTGGACATTGCCGGGCGTCACCACGGCGGGCGCACTGCAAATTCTGCTCAAAAGTTCGGGAACAGTTTCCGACGATCTGGTTCTGGTGGGCCACGGCCCGCTGCTCCTGTTGTTGGCCGCCCAATTGGTTGCCGCAGGCTATCCGCCGCGTGCCATTGTCGAAACCGTACCGATGGCCAAGTACTGGAAGGCACTGCCGCATTTACCCGCTGCCTTGCGCGGCTGGCGGTATTTGCTCAAGGGCGCGGCCATGTTGGGCAAAATCCGCAAGGCTGGCGTTCCCTTCTATGGTGACGCCAGCGACATTACCCTCGAAGGCGAAGCGCATCTCACAGCTGTCAGTTTCACCGCTGGCGGGAAACGCCAAACCCTTGAAACATCCAATGCCGGTCTGCACCACGGGGTTGTCCCCAATCAACAGGTCAGCCGCCTGATGCGCTGCGCCCATCGCTGGCACCCCAGCCAACACGCTTTTGTACCCGTTCTGGATGCTTACGGCGAAACCAGCAATCTCGATTTTTATGTGGCCGGCGATGGTGGCAGCATTCGCGGTGCCCGCTCGGCAGAATGGGCGGGCCGCCTGACGGCGCTGCGTATTGCACAAAAGTCCGGAATTGCGGTTCCACAAAAGGATATCAATCATTTCCAGCGCAAGCTGAATGAAGATGCGGCAGCCCGACCGTTTCTGGAAACTCTTTACGCACCCGCAGCACAGGCCCTGTCACCGAACGACAACACAATGATCTGCAGGTGCGAAGAAGTCACGGCCGGACAGATCCGCCGGGCAGTGGCCGACAACGCGCCGGGCCCCAATCAGGTAAAATCCTTCCTGCGCACCGGGATGGGACCCTGTCAGGGGCGCATGTGCGGCCTCGCCGTCACGGCGCTGGTTGTTGAAGGTACCGGGCGCACGCCAGACGAAGTGGGTTATTATCGCATCCGCCCCCCGCTCAAGCCGCTGGCGTTGAGCGAACTGGCCGAATATGAGCCTGCCGCAGAATAATGCCCACCAAGATTTCTGACCTGTTGATTATCGGCGGCGGCCTGCATGGCTGCGCCAGCGCCCTGTTTGCCGCACATCACGGCCTGCGGGTGACTTTGCTGGAAAAAGACAGCATTGGCCGCCACGCCTCCGGTGTGAATGCCGGTGGCGTGCGGCGCCTCGGGCGTGCCTTGCCCGAGATAGCCCTGTCGTGCCGCGCCATGCAGATGTGGCGGCAGATTGAAACCATTGTTGATGATGATTGCGGCTTTCATTCCGTGCCGCAGATCAAGGTAGCCGAAAACGACGACGACCTGGCCTTCCTCACCGAGCGGGTGTCCCAGCTGGCGGAGACCGGTTTTTCGCATGAACAAATGATCGACCGGCAAACGCTGCGCGCCTTTTTGCCGAATGTCTCTGAGCATTGCGTGGGGGGCCTGCACTCTGACGATGGCTATGCCATGCCCTATCAAACCACAGCCGCCTTCGCCCGCAAGGCCCGGGCGCTGGGTGTCAGCATTCATGAGGCTGAGAAACCCCATCATATCGTGTGCGAGAACACTGTGTGGCGTGTGGAAACAAATTCAGGCAGCTATCGCGCAAAATCGCTGCTCAACTGCGCCGGGGCCTGGGGTGGTGAGATCGCCAGCCAGATCGGCGATCACGCCCCTGTAGAAGCCATAGCCCCGCTGATGATCGTCACTCAGCGCATGAAGCCTTTTTGTACAGCGGTAGTCGGCACGGCACGCCGCCCCCTGTCCTTCAAGCAAATGGCCAATGGTACCGTGGTCATTGGCGGCGGACGGCTCGGGCATGCTGACCTGGATACCAATCGTTCGGACATCAGCTTTGCAGAATTGCGCCATACTGCACGCACTGCCAGTGATATCTTTCCGGTCATGCGCAAAGCTGTGGTGCAACGCACCTGGTCCGGCATTGAAGGGCGCACACCCGATAGCCTGCCCATTATCGGGCGTTCCCTGCGCCACGAAAACGCATTCCATGCTATTGGCTTTTCAGCCCATGGTTTTCAACTTGGCCCGGCAATTGGCGCGCTCATGGCAGATTTCATCGCCACCGGCACCCGACCGCCCGAACTGGCCCCCTTCACTCTTGAGCGCTTTGACGCCGCAAATATCCAACCTGAAAGGAAATAATATGATCACCCGGCACATTCCCGGCAAAATCCACCATCGCATCGTCGAGCATGGCGACACCATCTATATCGGTGGCCTTGTCGCGTCTGACAAAACCAAGGATATGCAGGGCCAGGCGGCCGAGATTTTCGAAAAGCTCGATGAGCTATTGGCCATGGCGGGCAGCTCAAAGAAGAAGCTGCTTTCGGTCACCATCTATTCCGCCGCCTACGGTGAAAAAGACGGCTTCAACCAGGCCTGGGGCGAATGGCTCGACCCCGCAGACTTTCCGGTACGCGCCTATATTGGCGGTGCCGAGCTCTCCAAGGGCACATTGGTGGAAGTCACCACCATCGCCGCCAAATAGACAATCTCAAAATACAGGCTCAAAAGGCACCCCGTTCTGCGGGGTGCCTTTTGCTTTGCCCCTGTCAGACTATCGCCAGTGCCTCGGAGACTTTCTGCTTTCCATAGAGCTTTTCAGCATTTGCCTTGGTAATGCGCCCGTCGCGCAAATCCTGCCCCAAGGCGGTGGCAACACGCTCCTGCGGCGCGCCATAGCCGCCACCACCGGGCGTTTCCAGCCGCACATTCTCGCCGGATCCCAGCGGCAGATTGGCAATCATCGGGCTCAATTCCTCTTCATGATTGCTCCCCGCGTTCTTGATCAAATGCGCCGGACGACCAGATGTGCCGCCTTTGACGCCGGGAGCCCCCTCGCGATGCCCATCGGAGCGCGCGGTAAAGATCACGCCGCCATTGGGGGCTGAAATCTGCCGGGCAATGCCCATGCCGCCGCGATAATGCCCCGCCCCAGCACTGTCATCCACCAGCGCATATTCGTCCACCAACAGATCATATTCGATCTCCAGCGGCTCAATCGGCAAATTGGAGGAATTGGTGACATGCACATGCACCCCATCCATCCCATTGCCCTGCGCCCGCGCACCCGCGCCGCCGCCAATGGATTCAAGATAGACATAGCCCTCGTCCCGGCCCCGTCGCTGGCCCGCAAACACCATCACTGGCACAATATCCTGCCCTGCGGCCTGCGCGCGGTCCTCCGGCAAAAGCTGCGAAAAAGCGCCGATCAGCGCCCGTACAACCTTGTTGCAGGTAATCGAACGCGCACCGGTGGCTGCCGGCTCACGTGGATTGACCAGACTGCCTTCGGGCGCTGAAATCTCGATGCCCTCAAACATGCCGGAATTGGGCAGCAGATAGGGATCAAGCAATGTCTTGACCACATAATAGACGGATGCATTGAGCGCCGAGGCGACCACATTCAAACCGCCCTTAGCCTGGGGGCCGGTACCTTCGAAATCCACCCGCAGGCGATCACCTTCGACACTGACATTGGCCTGTATTGGCACCTCAACGGCGGATATGCCGTCGCTTTCAATCATCGAGCGGAAACTGGCCTTGCCATCCTTCATCGCCGCAATGCGATTGCGCAAACGCTGGGCTGTATAGGTGAACAGATCATCCACCAGCGCATCGACCTTGTCCGCACCGAGATTATCCACCAATTCCCGCAACAGCCGCGCACCACGTTCATTGGCTGCAGCCTGCACCTTGATGTCCAGCCAGCGTTCTTCCGACGAACGCGAATTGAGCGAGATCAGCCCCAAAAGATCTTCATCCAGCACACCGGCACGAAACAACTTCATCACCGGCAGGCGCAAACCTTCTTCAAAGATCGAGGTTGCCCCGCCATGGATGGAGCCGGGCACGGTGCCCCCCACATCGGAATGATGCCCGATATTGGCGGTAAAATAGCGCACCACGCCGTTGGAAAACACAGGGGTCACCACCGAGATATCGGGCGTATGTGTGCCGCCGGCAACATAGGGATCATTGCAGATGAACACATCGCCTTCCTGCATCCGTTCAACCGGATAGGCCTTGAGCACGGCCCCCACCGAGCCCATCAGCGACCCAAGATGCAGAGGAATATGGCTGGCCTGCGCAATAAGGCGGCCATCGGCGGAAAACAGCGCCACCGAACAATCCTTGCGCTCCTTGATATTGGACGAGAATGACGCGCGGATCATGGAAGTGGCGATCTCATCGGCTACAGCCAAAAGCCGGTTGGTAAAGACCTCCATGGCAATGGGATCGGACAGTGCGGGCTTTTCAGAAACGGTCATGGATCAAACCTCGATAATCATTGTGCCGGTCGGGTCGACGCGCAGACGCTGCCCCGGCTCAACAATGGTGGTGGAAGACATTTCCTGGATAATGGCCGGTCCCTCGACAATGGGGCCGATTGGCAGGCGCGCACGATTGTAGATCGCGGTTTCAAACCACCCGCCATCGAAATAGACCTGACGGGCGCCCATAACCGGATCGCCATCTTCCGGTTGATATTCAGCGCTAGTCTGCGCAGCTGAAATGCCCTTCACCGAGAGACGCAGGTTGACGATTTCCACGGCACGGCCGTCGATATCATAGCCATATTCCTGCCGGTGCACGCCACGAAACCCATCAAGAAAGGCCTCAAAACTTGCCGCTGTGCCCTGTTCGAGCACGACCTGAACTTCATGGTTTTGCCCATCATAGCGCGCATCAATCACATATTGCATGACGCGCCGGTCCTGAGGAATGCCTTCTCCCGTCAGCCAGTCATGACCTTGCTGTTCCATCTCGACAAACGCCGAAACCGTATCGCCCCAGGCCACCTGGCTGGCGGTCGAGACACCGGTGCGCACAAAATCAAATCCGACATCAGACAGCAAAATGCCGCGCGCGCACATTGTCCCCGGCTGGGCAGGAACGATCAGCGTCTTCATGCCGGTTTCAACCGCAACCGCTGCCGCATGCAATGGCCCCGCGCCCCCATAGGCGAACAGCGCAAAATCCTGCAGCCGATGGCCCTTTTCCGTTGAAACAGCGCGAATGGCCCGCCCCATATTGGCAACAGCAATCCGCAAAATCCCTAATGCCGCCTCTTCAACGCTTAGTCCGAGCGGCTGCGCAATCAGCCGGTCAATGGCGTCACATGCCGCTGCCTTGTCGACTGTCATGCGCCCTGAAAGCAGGGTATCAGAATCGAGCCGCCCCAAGACCAGATTGGCGTCGGTCGTGGTTGGTTCCTTGCCCCCCTGTCCATAGGCCACCGGCCCCGGAGAGGCACCCGCAGAACGCGGCCCAACTTTCAGGGCACCCGCATCATCAAGCGCTGCAATCGAGCCGCCGCCGGCACCAATCACATTAATGTCCAGCATGGGGCAACGCACAGGATAATCCGCCACCAGCCGGCTGGTCGTAAAAGCTGGCTGGCCACCGATCACCAGTGACACATCCGTGGAGGTTCCCCCCACATCATAGGTCACGATGTTGGCGAACCCAGAATTTGCCGCCACTTTCGCCGCGCCGACAACACCGGCCGCCGGGCCTGAAAGACAGGTTCGCACCGGAAAAGCCCGCACCGTATCGACCGACATCAACCCGCCATTGGAATGGATCGTACGGGGCGCGGTTGCAAAGCCGAGATCTTCAAGCCGCGACATGAATTTTGCCAGATAGCGGTCCATGCGTGGCCCCACATAGGCATTGATGACCGTGGTCGAAAAGCGCTCGAATTCCCGGAACTCCGGCAAGACCTGAGACGAGGTGGAAATATAGGCGTCAGGCATCACCTCGCGCACAATTTCCGCCGCCCGCTTCTCATGCCGGTCATCGCGGTAGGAATGCAAAAAGCAAATGGCCACAGCCTGCATCCCGGCATCCCGCATCGTCTCGGCCGCCGAACGGACCCCGGCTTCATCAAGCGGGGTCAGCACCTCACCATCGGCATTCAGCCGCTCGGCAACCTCCAGCGCCATATAGCGCTCCACTAATGGCTCGGGCTTGGTGATCGAATAATCGTAAAGGTGGGGCCGGGTCTGCCGCCCGATTTCCAGAACGTCGCGCGCACCCCGCGTCGTCAGCAACCCTGTCGGCACACCGCGCCGCTCAATCACCATATTGGTCGCAACTGTTGTGCCATGACCGACAAATTCGAAGGCCTCGGGCGCAATGCCCAATTCCTCGATAAAATAACGCAGCCCGGTCTCAATTGCCTCGGAAGGATCATGGGGGGTCGACGATGTCTTGAAATGAATGGCTTGACCATCACGTGTGTCGATAGCGGTAAAATCAGTAAAAGTGCCGCCCACATCGAAGCCGATACGGTACATTTCTTGGGTCCTTTGTAACTTGGAGTTTAACGCACTCTGGGCATTAAAAGGTCAGGGAGGAACAGCGTGATTTGCGGGAAAAAGGCGACAAGAAGCGCCACGCATACCATCGCCAGATAAAAGGGAAGCAGGCCGCGCGTTAGCTCGCCCATGCCGATCTTGGCCACGGACATGACGGTGTAGAGCACCAGCCCCACTGGCGGCGTAATCGTGCCGATCATCATGGTCACCACAACCATGACGCCCAGATGCACGGTATCGATGCCAAAAGTATGGGCAATCGCCAGCAATGTGGGCACCAAAAGAACCAGTGCCGCGAGGACCTCCATGAACATGCCGACAAACAGCAGGATCACGACAATCAACGCGATGGCCGCTTCTTTCGACACGAACAGGTCCTGCATCATGCCAACCATCTCGATGGGCAAGCGCTGAACCGAAATGATCCAGCCAAATACCGCCGAGACCGCAATAATGAACAAGGTTGAAGCCGTTGTGCGCACCGTATTCAGCAGAGCCTGTCCGATCTGGTGCCGGTCAAATCCGAGAGTGAAAGATCCGATCACCAGGATGTAAAGCACGACCACGACAGAGGCTTCTGTCGGCGTGAACACGCCCCCAAGAATACCGCCCAGCAGGATCACCGGTGCCATCAGCGCGGGCAATGCGCGCCAGAACGCGATCCCCACTTCTGCAAGGCTGGCCCGCTGCAGGCGGGGTGCTTTTTCGCGTCCCGTGGCCACGAGGATATAGATGATCACCATCAAGCCCAGCCCCATGACCAGACCCGGAATGGCCCCGCCCAGAAACAGCCGCCCCACGGATTCTTCAGCCAGAAAGCCGTAAACGACCAGCGTGATCGAGGGCGGAATAATCGGCCCGATTGTCGCCGAAGCTGCAGTCACCGCCGCCGAGAAACGACGTGAATAGCCCGCTTTCTCCATGGCCTGAATTTCAACCGCCCCCAGACCACCCGCGTCAGCCACGGCCGAGCCGGACATACCGGCAAAAATGATCGAGGCAACCACGTTTACATGGCCCAGTCCGCCGGTGATATGGCGCACAAGCACGCCCGCGAAATTGAATATTCGCTCGGTCACCCCCATGCCATTCATCAAATTGCCGGCGAGCAGAAACATCGGGATGGCCAGAAGCGAGAAACTTTCAATACCCCCGGACGCCCGCAAGGTGAGCTGGATGGGCGGAAGCCCGCTGGCAAGAATATAAACCGCTGATGTCACCAGCATCGTATAGGCCACTGGCAACCCGGCCAGCATCAACCCGAAGAACATTAAAAGAAGAACGGCAGTGCTCATTCGTGGCTCTTTTCCAGATAAACAGGTTTGCCCGAGACAACCGCCCAGATGCCACCCAGTGCGAAAACAATGGTCATGCCCGCGCCAATGGCGAACGGCGCCAGGATGAGCATGAACTTTGTGGTGAACGGCCCTTTGGGGACGGTGCCGAATTCAAGGCGCGACATCAGGGGATAGAGTTGCCTGACCTGGGTCAGCACATAAATCATCACCGCGATCACGAGCAGGTGTTGGACAATCAGCACAGCCCTTTTCACCCAGATGCTTTTGATGGCGGACATCAGGTCCAGACCAATGTGCCCACCTTCGTGATAGACAAGCGCGGCACCCAGGAAGGTCAACCAGATCAGTGAAATCTCGGCGATATCATCGGTCATGTGCACCGGCGCATTGAACACGTAGCGCGATATGATCTGTACGCTTAGAGCAGCGATGATGGTCAAGGTCAGCCCGACGCACAGATAAAGCGTCGATTTGTGCAGGCCGTTCAAAAATCTAACCATTTTCAAATCCTAAAAGGGCGTCCGCGGGCAGGTTGCCCGCGGAACGTGGACAGGCAGGATTATTTCATGGCCTGGATCTTGTCCCACCAACCTTCAGGCAACAGGCCCTGCTCTTCAAATTTGGACGCAGATTCAGCCACTTTCTCGGAGAACTTGGCCCGCGCTTCCGGTGCCATGTCACAGAATGTAACGCCATTGGCTTCCATTGCGGCACGGTTAGGGGCGGTTTCGTCGGATACCAGTTTGACAAAATAGTCGCCGGCTTCTTCCGCAGCCGCAGTCACGATTGCCTTGTCTTCGTCAGAAAGCTCCTGATAGGCGCTCTCAGCAACATATACCGAGTTCTGCGGGTACATCATCTGCACGTCCGTAACGTAGGGCAAAACCTCATAGAACTTGGAGGAATAAACCTGCTCACCGGCACTTTCAGCCATATCAGCAACGCCCTGGCTCAGCCCCATATAGGTTTCACCATAGGCCATGGTCACCGGCACGGCACCAATGGCTTCCCAGCCAGCCACAAACATCGGCAGGTTGGGCGAACGCGCACGCTTGCCGGCAACATCAGCCGGGCTTTCCACGCAAGCATCCTTGGTCATGAATACCCGCGGCAAGCGGAACCAGTTCGTCGCCAGAATGCGCACATTGAATTCGTCGCGCAGGCGCGTCTTCAGCCCCGCCGTCAGGTCGCTATCCATGAATTTGAGGAAATGTTCCTGGTTCTCAAACACGAAAGGCATGTCAACAACGCCGAATTCCTTGACCAGGTTGGAGGCATTGGAACCTGACGAAATATAGCCGTCCTGTGCCCCGACAGACATGGCCTCGATCTGTGCCGGGCCCGACCCCAGCTGGGACCCTTCATAGAAATCAATATGAACGCGACCTTCGGTGCGCTCGTTCACCAATTCGGCAAAATGCTTGGACGCTAGGGTAACAGGCGCATTGGGCGGGTTAATGCCACCAAACGTCCAGCTGACCTGGGCGCTGGCGGCACCCATCGAGAGAGCACTGGCCGTGACCAGTGTCATTAAAGAAAGAGCGAGATGTTTCATATTTGACTTCCCCTGGATAATTTATTTTGTTGATTGAAACGTTGTGCGCCAAAAGAAGCGAATTCAGGCGGCTTTTGGCCATTGAGAATCCACTGCGCAAGTGGCCCGCGATGTGCGGGTGCCAAGGTCACGCCCGAATGGGTCGTGGCCACAAAAACCCCGGGGTAGTCCGGGGATTCATCATAGACGGGATTGCCGTCCGTTGTCAGAACCCGCAATGCAGCCCAGCTACGCACAATGCGCAGGCCTTTCATGGCGGGCAAAAGCGAAACCGCACGCCGGGCAAGCTGGGCGATGCCACCGCTTGTCGAGCTATCGTCAAATTCGCTGTCTTCCTTGGTATCACCAATCAAAATCGTCCCCTCCGGCGTCTGGCGCAGGGAGGAGGTGACCACCGGCAGCATGGGCTTTGCCCGCTCCGTCACAAGGATCTGCCCTTTTTGCGGCACGACCATTGCGGGAAACCCCAAGGGTTTCGCCAGTTCATTGGTCGCCAGTCCGGCAGCGATCAGGATCTTGTCCGCCCGCAGGGAAATATCGCTGGCAAGCACGCGATAACCCGCGCCCATCGGCTCGATGCGTTCAACCCGTGTATTCGAAATCAGTTTGGCACCAGCGGCCTGCGCTGCGAGCGACAGCCCACGATAAAGCGCCAGCGAATGGCAGGCACCATCCGACGAGGAAATCGAGGCACCGGAGACCCCTGCCCCCACGCCGGGAATAATGGCTTCGACCTCTTGCCGGTCGATCATACGCGTGTCATCGCCTGGCAGATCATGGTCGTTGATCCTGGTCACCATGGCCTGGCGTTTCTCAAACTCCGCCGCGCCATAACAAAGATGAAGGCCGAGCCGGTTTTGATAATGGGTTTCAACGCCCGTCAGCGAGAGGATTTCGTCCTGCAGATCGCGCCATTCGCGAACAGCCCGCCGCGTCCAAAGCGCATAATCGCGACTGTTGACGCCTTTGCTTTGCACCCAGACAAGACCGAAATTCCCGCGTGAAGCGCGAAAACTATCGTCGCTGGCATCCAGAATGAGAACGCGTGCGCCATCGCGGGCCATGCCCAGCGCAGCCGCGGTCCCTATAAGACCGCCACCAATTACCGCAATGTCCCATTGCCCTAGATCGTCCACGCGCTATGCCACCATGATCCCGTCAAACCATGATTAGAGGGGCAATATCATCATAACGCAAATATCATTAGATTTATGCGATATCCGGAAATGTTATGGTGATTTGCGCATTCCATTCACGAGTTTGGCGACTTTTTGACCGCTGCACGGATGGTCACTTCTATGCGCAATTCTCGAATAGCAGCGCCAACAGCTTCCCCACGATCGTACACAGCGTGATATTCTGGTTGCCATGCTACCCGGACCCTAGCTTTTGCTCGGAAAGCCGGCTATCAGCGCAGTGCGGGCGCCGCGATCTCGCGTGGATGAATCCGCAGCGCCCGAAGCGCATTGAGGATGACGGCCACGTCGATCGCCTCTTGCAGTAGCGCCCCCTGTACCGGCGTTAGATAGCCGAACGCCGCCGCAGCCATACCCGCAACAGACAGCCCGATCCCGACGACGACACTTTGCACCGCTATACCCCGGGAAACCCGCGCGATCTCGATTCCTGGTCCGAGCCGGTCGAGCCGGTCGACCAGCAGCACGACATCGGCGGCCTCGACCGAGGCAGCAGCGCCACGCACGCCCATAGCCACCCCCACATCCGCTGCAGCAAGCGCAGGGGCATCATTCACCCCATCGCCCACCATCATCACCGGGCCGTTCTTGCGCTCGGTCAGAACCAGGAGAACCTTCTGATCGGGCGTTAGCCCCGCGCGGACTCCGTCGAGACCGAGCCCTTTGGTCACGCGCTCCGCAACCTCGATCCGGTCGCCTGTCGCCAACAGAATGCGCCCGATACCGAGCTGACGTAGCCCCGCCAACATGGCACCCGCGCCCTCTCGCAAAGGATCTGCCATCACGAGATGCCCCGCCATATGACCATCAACAGCCACGGCTACCACGACGGAGCCGGCCACGAGAGCCGGATGGCCGCCCCTCATTCCTCCAACGCGCTTCACCACAAAGTCGTCTCCACCCACGACTACCGTGTGGTTTTCCACGTTGCCGGCGACCCCTTCACCAGCGAACTCGGCAACCGCCGACGGCACAGGCAAAACCAGCCCTTTCTGCTTGGCGGCTGTGACAATGGCCTGTGCGACAGGATGTTTCGATGCCTGATCCAGTGCAGCGGCAAGACGCAGGATATCATCCTCGCTCATGCCGTTATGGCTTTGGATCGCCACAATCTGCGGGTTACCGTCGGTCAGCGTACCGGTCTTATCGAGGATCAAGGTGCGGATGCGTGCCATTGTCTCAAGCGGTCCTGCGCCCTTGATCAGCACACCAAAATGCGCAGCCCGCGACAGACCAGCAACCAGAGCAACTGGCACCGCGAGGATCAGCGGACAGGGCGTCGCCACCACCAGCACCGCAACGGCCCGGATCGGATCACTCGTGAACCACCATGCCGCAAAGGCGATCACGATGGTGATAGCCAGAAACCCGAGCGACCAGCGATCCGCTAGCCGCGACATCGGTGCCTTGGACCGCTGCGCTTCTTCCACCAGGCGAACGATCCCGGCATAGGTACTTTCCTTGGCGACACGGGTCGCGGACAGATCGAACGGCTCACCGGCATTGGTGGAACCGCTCATGGCCTCGGCATCGCGCGACAGGCGCGCAGGCAAAGATTCACCGGTGAGGGCCGAGGTGTCGAGAAAGGCAATGTCGGATGCAATTGTGCCATCTACGGGAACGACATCGCCCTGCCGTATCAGCAGCCGATCGCCCGGAGCAATGTCATCGAGCGGCACCTCCTCAAGGCCATCATCGCGATACCGGGTCGCGGTTCTGGGCACGCGAGACAGCAGGTCGCGCATCTCGTGACGAGCGCGCCCTTCTGCAAAACTTTCCAGAAGAGTACCTCCGGAATACATCACGGCGACGACGACTGCCGCCAGCGTTTCGCCGAAAGTCAGCGCTGCCGTCATGGACAAAGCCGCGACGATGTCCAACCCGACCTCGCCCCTCATGAGGCTGCGCAAAATCTCAACCAAAAGGGCCGCGAGGACAGGAAACACCCCAACGAGCCACAAAATGCCAGCCAGATCGCTCCGGCCGAATGCATAGAGAGCTAACCCCGCCAGGAGGCCCGAAAGGGCAACGATAAAAAGGGCGGTCTTGAACCGGTCAAAATTATTTTGCTCCATGCGGTTCACTCCTCCTCGGCCGGTGCAGTCACCGCAGGCTCATGCCAAATCAGCTGTCCCACCGACGCAGTGCGAAAGCCGACATGAACATCGCGCAACACAAACAAGGTGTCGAGGCCAATGTAGTAGCCAAATGAAGTGAGACATCCGGGCGGCCTGCAAACCTTATTGCTGACGCAGGCTCAACCCCAAGTGAAGACGTCGAGACTGGGTAAAGCTGTCGCTATTACACTGTCGCTATTACACGGGTTGGTGAGGCATGCACTTGCTTGCGATGCCATTTTTCCTGGCGCAGTATATAAACGCACGCACCGCTTACAGAAGTAGAGCATCCCCAGAAACGTGAGACGGCTATACCAGTCGATTCCACGACTACTTTAAGTTCCACCGCCGCTTACTGCAGATCTTCGCGCCCAAGCTTGCCCTGCCATCTCCTTATCTGTCCGTTCCATGATCTTGCACGATCACCGCTCATGAAGGGCCGCCTCAAAGCTGCGCAAAATCGGCGAAATTATATAAGTCAGCAAGGTCTTGTTTCCCGTGATGATGTCCGCCAACACCGTCATTCCCGGGCTGACGGCAAGACTTTCGTCATCTCCCACATATTCCGCGCTTAAATCGATGCGGACCTTGTAAAATGGCGTGCCATCCTCACCCACAAAGGTGGAGGGAGAAAGCTGAGCAACACGGCCTTTTATGGTGCCATAACGCGTGTAGTCATAAGTCAGCACCTTGATATTAGCTTCCTGTCCGACACTGATATAGCCGATATCGCTTGTGTTAATGCGGGCTTCAACAAAAAGCGTCTCGTTATAGGGAACAATATCCATCAGCGTGGACCCCGGCGCAATAACGCCCCCAACGGTGCGGGTTTGCAGCCCCTGAACCCGACCAGTCGTCGGCGAGACGACTGTGAGGCGATCAAAACGGTCCCTGGCCCGCTTGAGCGCAAATCGCAGTTCGGCGGCCTCATTCGTCAGGGTGCTGAGCTCAGTGGAAAGATCGGAGCGGAACCGTGATTTCAGCTCGGCAACCCGTCCCTGAATTTCCTCGATCTGCTCTGCAATGCGCAAGGATTCCATGCCCAACCGCTCGCCTTCACCGGTCAGGCGCGCCAAATCCCGCACATCGTCAACCAGATCCAGACGTGCAAAAAGCCCTTTTTCGACCAGTGACTGACGATCGCTCAGACGCGCCGCAACAATTTCATTCTCGCTTGTGATCGTACTGATTTGAGCTTGCAGTGTGTTTAGCGCTGCCTTGCGCTCATTGGCCTGCAGGGTCAAAACGGCGGACTGATTGTCAACGCTCTGACGCTTGGCAATCAACGCGTTACGTTCCGCATTGGCAATTTCAAGGAGGCGGGTATCATCGCCTGCTTCTTCCGTAATCTCGCCCTTCAGCGCTGCCTTTAAAAGTTCGACCCGAAGGTCAGCGGTAGCCAGGCGGGTCTGGAGTTGTTCAATCTCGGGCTCAACCCCGTCTGGTGCCATGATGACCAGGGTTTGCCCCTTCTCAACCAGCTCACCTTCGTCCACCAGAACCTCGGCAACAATCCCGCCCTCAAGATGCTGGACCTGCTGCATGGAGCCGGTCGGCACAATTTCGCCCGAACTAACCGAGATTTCCGCAAGCGGCATCATCGATGCCCAACAGACCGCCCCGATCAATACGAGAGCCAGCGTAAAAATGGATATTCTGGCCAGACGGTTGGGACGCTTGCGCTCAAACAGCTGGCTGGCGGTGACGCCAGTCTCTCCCGTCAGAACATCCAGCGAAGTGGTTGCTGGCACTTCCGCATTATCGAACTTGGAGAAGCGGTTCATTGATTTACTACCCTTTTGGCTTGAGCGAGTTCCCCAGGTGCACAATCGCGAACGAGAGAGCCCTGGTTCAGCACCAGAACCCGGTCGGCCGCTGCAATGAATTCAGGTTCATGGGTTGCTATTATGATAGTGGCATTGCCCCGTATCCTTTCAATTTCCGAAAGCAGGGCGCGGCGGGCGCTTGCACTCGATGAATCAGGATCATCAAACAGATAAAGGCTTGAATCCGTGGCCAGCACGCGGGCAAGAGCAATACCGCGCACCAATCCGCCAGACGCGTCCAAATCAGACATTCTGGTGTCCAACCCCTTGGGCAGACGCTCGATCAGAGGCATTATGCCTGTGCGCAAACAGATCTCGTGGCAGTTTTGACGCAAGCCAAGTTCCACACCAAGAGTGAGGAACTCACGGATTGAGACAGGCAGCGTGCCGTGCTCGCGCGGAAGATAACCAAGTGATTGGCGGAATGCGCTCGACGAAATCTGCCGCGGATTAATGCCGTCAATCGTGACAGTACCAAATTGCGGCTCCACCACGCCGGCGATCAAATCCAGCATGGACGATTTTCCGGCACCGCTATGTCCCGTTATGGCAACAATTTCGTTTGGCTTGATATCAACGCTCAGATTTCGAATAGCTGGCACAAAGCCCCGCTGATGCGTCAGCATAACCGACGAAAAGCTTACATTACCGGACATGCCACGCCCGCGACCACCGAGGCCATTGTCAGACTTGACGCCAAGATCCGCATTGAGAACCGCATTGCTGGCATTGAGCGCATCCTGCACTTCCGGCCATCTCAAACGGGCAATAATCAACGAGGGCAATTGCGCCGTCATGCGCCAGACCAAGGCGACAGACGCAATCAACGCGCCCACCGACAATGCGCCATTGATCACCAGAACGGTCCCGGCTCCAAGTGTTGAAATGACTGTGAACGACACAAGTGTGGTGGAAGCGAGCTGAGCGGAAATCATGATGCGTTGCCGGGAAATATCAGCCTCGGACATCCGCGCTGACGCCGCCCGGAAGCGGTCTGCCCAATTGGCCAGATAGCCCTCACGCTTTATGGCATCATATCGGCCGGCAATTTCATTGCAGGTCGCACCATATTCCTGAGACTGATGCACATCCGATTTGTTCCGTCGGACAGCCGATCCGAGGCTGGCAAGGATCAGGAAAACGCCCACCAATAGCGTAACGGCCGGCACCATAACCAACCACCCGCCGATGAGAAACAAAACGAGCAGGTAAAGTGCAAAAAATGGGGCCTCCAGCAGAGCGACCCCGGTCGCTCCGACGAAATATTCGCGCAAGAGGTCCATATCACGCATTCGGGACAGCCCGGCTCGTGCGCTGATGCCGCCTGGAACCACGTTTGCGCCGCGGATCATGCTGGCAAAAAGCAGCGATGATGTCCGCATGTCGACCTGTGCGGCCAATCGTGAAAGAGAGGCGCTGCGCAGTGTTCGCAGCAGCAAATCCCCGCCAACAGCAAGTGCCAGCCCCAATACCAGCATGGACAGGATCGAACGATTTTCTGCCGCAAGCACCTGATCATAAACAGCCAGTGTAAACAGAGGCAATGCCAGCCCAAGCAGGTTGGACAAGGCCGTCAAGCCGACAAGGTAGGAAAAGACATTATTGGTGCTCTCACGCGCCAGCCGCAGCCAGGCGGAGAGACCATTGGCCGGCGGGGCAACCTCATCGATCATCATCGTCAGCACCAGAGCAGTGCCCCTCGTGGACAATGGTGGCAACTGGACTTCCAGACCACTCTCGGGTGCCATGCATTTTAGCGTCCCATTGGCCCCCGGAATGAAAATGCACAATTCACCATTGCCACACTGGAAGGCAAACAGGCTGTTGCCGAGCATGAATGCATCCAGCCTGCCAGCAACAATTTCAGGGTCCAGCGATAGCATCAGGGCCACTTCCGCCAGCCGATCAAGAGTCAGATCGTCATCCACGCCCACGATATTGGACATGTCCACCGGCGTAATGTCAGCCCCGGCCAAATGGAACAGTTGGCGGATGCCGTCATACCGCCCCGCTGTCAACAGTGTGCCGGCAGCATTGGTTACAGGTATAATCCCGCTGGGAATCGTGTATGATTTCATAATCTTACGCCCGCTTTCGTTCGTCAGCGACAAGCGCAAAATCCGCCATATCCAGTCGACGGTCCGCCAGTGCGCTCAATGCAGCACGATCCGTCAGCATGATGATGGTGGCTTCGCCCTTGAGCATTTTCAGTATCTGCGCGAGGCGAAGCTCAGCGCCGGCATCCAGCAACAGCGTGGCGTCATCCAGAATAAGGAGTTTACGTTTCCGCGCGATGCCGCGAATAAGGGCAATTTGCTGCAAGGCACCCGAGGGGACAACCGCCGAGCTGGCACTCAACTGGGTGTCATAGCCATTTGGCAGGCGCTTGATCAGTTCATCCAGCCCTAACAGATGTGAGAGATAGCGCACATCGGCAAAATTATCCTCATCACCATCCGCCAGCACATCAATAATCCTGCCAGGGGGCAGATCAGGCTCGCGGCATATATAAGTGGTATTGGCACGAATGATATCGGCTGTGGCCGGCCCGAGCACGACATCGCCAATCCGCACCTCACCACTGGCCGGCACCAAGCCCATGATAATCCGGGCCAAAGTGGTTTTCCCCTGCCCGCGATCACCGGTAATCGTGACTGTTTCGCCACTCGCAATATCCAGATCGACCCCGCGAAATTCCGTATTCACAGACGGCAGTGATGGTGTCATTCCGCGCCGCATCTGAATAGATGGCGGCGTGCGCCACAGCTCGTCCACGCTGGTATGCACCAGCGTTTCACGAGCTGAAGCGGCCGAGGCCACTTGCAGGATTTCCGCTTCGGCCGCGCGGACCTGGCGCGATTGAATTATCAATTGGAAAGCGGTTTGCAGCGGTTCCAGCGCACGCCCGGACAACAGGGTACATGCGGCCAGACCACCGAATGTCAAATTGCCGTTCAGCACCGATAGTGCGCTGACGACAATCACCGATCCAATCAGAACCTGAGAAAAAATCGAGTATGAATCCCGGGTGATCAGGCTTGCAAACACTTGCGAACGTACGGCACTTGATCTGCCTGCCTGCAGCTTTAAAAAGCGGCCGATCATTGGCAACTCGGCTGCCTGGATCTTGATTGCCCACAAATTGTCGTAGACTCTCTCAGAGAATGTATTTCGCGCGCGATCAGCAGTATTCAATGTGCGGAACGACTGCTCGGTCAGCAGCGCCAATGCCAGGCCACATACCGCAAATATCAAACATATTGTCGCCGGAATGATCGCCAGCCATCCGCCGATAACCGCAATCATGACCAGAAACGCCAGACCAAACGGCAAATCGACCACGGCCTGAAGCCGCAGAAACCGATATTCGCGTACCGTCCTGATCGCAGAAAGCGCCGAGGTGAGCTGGGACAGATGCAACATATTGCCGTCAAAATGACGGCGCGACAAAATCACCTTCAAGACCTGATGCCGCAGGACATGGTCATATCGGGCGCCGGACTGGGTGAGAATAACCATGCGCGCAAAGCGCAGCACGGAATCCATGGCAATCAAAATGGCGACACCGAAGATAATCATGCCAAGCGTCGACAAACCACTGGTCGGCAGCACGCGGTCATAAATCAGCAAGGCCGCCAGCGGAATGGTTATCGCCAGAAGGTTGATGAGAATTGACGCCGCATAATGGGGCATCAACGCCGCGAAATCGATTTTCCGGATGGCTTTACGAACGTCATTCTCAAGCTTGAGTTGTGCACCAGTTGCAAGCATCACTTCTCCGGCCACGCTTCGGTTGGATGAAAAGTCGCGATGCGGGCAGTCTGAAAGATATCGCTATACCAGGGGCGTTTCAGCCTATGGGTTGTTGGGCAATTGTTTTCCGATTGTAGCACTTGCAGGTTTTGTTTGAACCAAAATTCACAGCACTACTTTTACCCCCGCGGTGAGAGCAAGTTTATATTCAATTTTTGAACACATAGCCCGCGCCCCGGACGGTCTTGATGGTCGCGGGATGGTCAGGGTCTTTTTCGATCTTCTTGCGCAGACGCGCAATGAGGATGTCGATGCTTCGGTCCATATATTCCCAGTTCCGACCGCTGGTTATAACCATCAGCTCGTCGCGGGACATCACCGTTCCTTCATTGGCCACCAGATGGCGCAGCAGCGCACTCTCGCTGGCAGATAACACGGTCTCTTCCCCTGTCTCAGACGTGAGGCGATATGTATTGGGATCAAAATGCCACTTCCCAAAGCATATCTGTTCCGGCTCGACTATTTCCGGCTTAGGGGTTTTTGTGCCCGCATATCTACGCAAAACACTTCTTATGCGCGCGAGCAAATGCCTTGGATCCAAAGGTTTCGGAACGTAGTCATCAGCGCCCAGTTCCAGACCAACAATCTGGTCCACCGCCTCGATTTTCTTGGAAATTATAATGACGGCCGTTTGGGCTTCGCTTCTTAATTTCCGAATTATATCAAGGCCATTCCCGTCGGGCAGGCCGATGTCCACCAAAACAAGATCTATTTTAATATTATTTTTAATTTCCCACATTTTAGCAACATTGTGAGCTTTAAAAACTTTGTAGCCTTCCTCAACAAGATAAACTTCCAGCAAATCCGTAACATCCGGATCGTCATCTACTATCAGAATGACGGTTTCTTGTTCCATATCCCCTCCCCGCTACAAAGCCGTTACAAACCAAGAACGATTTATGACTATCACTTTTACGAACTTTCGAAGAGATTAACACAAAATGGTGATGGAGATTTTGTTTTTGGCAGTCACCTGATCTGGCAGCATGCAAGGAGTATTCCGTATGGCTATTTCCCGAGTTGAAAACGGTCGATTTAACCGGCGTGTGTTGTCCGAACAAGAACAGCATGATGAAAACACCGCCCGGGACGACACCGCGCTTTCCAGCGTTCATACGGGTAGCAAGTCGACATACAACCCCGGCACCGAAATGGTGCCTGAAGAAGCAGGCCGCATCTCCCCCGTGGATGACATCGCCATAACGACGACTCCGGCAACAGAGGCACCCGTCTTTGACACCGACGACACTTCCTTTTCCGAGCTGCCCCGAACACAGGGACTATCAGCACGGAATGTCGAGGCCCGGAGTGTTGGTGACGACACCCCCCAATTGACCCCTTCGGCCCCGAGAACGACGCCCGACACGCAGATCGATCAGATCAGCCAGCCTTCACCCACGGGTTTACCGGGGCGCATTGATAGCGGCACTATAAATCTCGCCGACCTGAGCCAACCAGAACCCGCGGCTCCCAGCCTCTCCGCCGCCACCGTTGCTGGTGAAGAGGACGGACCAATTGCGCTCGATATCAAGATTGACTCAAACGACGATGTGGGGGATGTGACGGTCACCATTGGCAATGTCCCCGAGGGGGCAACTCTTTCCGCCGGCATCGATAATGGCGACGGCACCTGGACACTCGACCCAGCAGAGCTCGAGGGTCTCACCCTCGCCCCGCCAGCTGACTTTTCGGGAACAATTGCCCTTGAGGTTACTGCGACATCAACCTACGGAGCGCAGACTGCGCAGACCCGTGAGACCTTTACGGTTGAGGTCACCCCGGTGGCCGATGCCCCGGACCTGGCTGTAGCCGATGCATCTGGCACTGAAGACAGTGCGATCGCTCTCAACATTACTGCAGCCGCGATCGATGCAGACGGGTCCGAGACCCTTTCCGTCACCATCTCCGGGATTCCCGAGGGTGCAGTCCTCTCGGCTGGCACCGATAATGGCGACGGTACATGGACACTCGAGCCCACAGAGCTTGAGGGCCTCACCCTCACCCCACCGGCCGACTTCTCCGGTAAGATTGCACTGGGCGTTACGACAACAGCAACGGATGGTTCCGAAACAGCCGTGTCGACAGACACACTCACCCTCGAAGTTACGCCGGTTGCCGATGCACCTGTGGTCACAACTGCCGATGCCTCCGGTGCTGAAGACAGTGCGATCGCCCTTGAGATCAGTGCAACCTCTCCCGATACCGTCTCCGTCACCCTCTCCGGTATTCCCGAGGGCGCAAGCCTCTCCGCCGGCACCGATAATGGCGACGGCACCTGGACACTCGAGCCTGCAGAGCTCGAGGGCCTGACGCTGACGCCGCCCGCCAACTTCTCCGGCAGCATCGAACTGGCTGTTACAGCCAACGCAACGGATGGTTCCGATACAGCCGTGTCGACAGACACGCTCTCGGTTACAGTCACCCCGGTGGCTGATGCACCTGTGGTCACCACTGCCGATGCATCTGGTACCGAAGACAGCGCCATTGCCCTTGAGATCGGCGCGACCTCTCCCGATATCGTCTCCATCACCCTGTCCGGTATTCCCGAAGGGGCAGTCCTCTCCGCCGGCACCGACAATGGCGACGGGACATGGACCCTTGATCCCGCAGATCTCGAGGGCCTCACCCTCACACCGCCGGCCAACTTCTCCGGCAGCATCGAACTGGCCGTTACAGCCACGGCAACGGATGGCACCGAGACAGCCGTGTCGACAGACACGCTCTCCCTCGAGGTCAACCCGGTCGCCGATGCGCCTGTGGTCACGGCTGCCGATACCTCCGGCACCGAAGACAGCGTCATTGCCCTTGAGATCAGCGCAACGTCACCCGACACCGTCTCCGTCACCATCTCCGGCATTCCCGAGGGCGCAAGCCTCTCCGCCGGCACCGATAATGGTGACGGCACATGGACACTTAATCCCGCAGAGCTGGATGGGTTGACCCTCACCCCACCGGCCAACTTCTCCGGCAGCATCGAACTGGCTGTTACAGCCACGGCAACGGATGGCACCGAGACAGCCGTGTCGACAGACACGCTCTCCCTCGAGGTCACCCCGGTCGCCGATGCGCCTGTGGTCACGGCTGCCGATACCTCTGGTGCCGAAGACAGCGCGATTGCTCTTGAGATCAGTGCAACGTCTCCCGACACCGTCTCCGTCACCCTTTCCGGCATTCCCGAGGGCGCAACTCTCTCGGCCGGCACCGATAATGGAGATGGCACCTGGACACTCGATCCCACACAGCTTGAGGGCCTGACGCTGACGCCGCCGGCAGACTTCTCCGGTGAGATCGCGATTGAGGTCACCGCAACCGCAACAGATGGTTCCGACACAGCATTAACAACCGACACTCTCACCCTCGAAGTCACCCCGGTCGCCGATGCACCTGTGGTCACAACTGCCGACGCCTCCGGCACCGAAGACAGCGCGATCGCCCTTGAGATCAGTGCAACCTCCCCCGACACCGTCTCCGTCACCATCTCCGGCATTCCCGAGGGGGCAGTCCTCTCGGCCGGCACCGATAATGGAGATGGCACCTGGACACTCAACCCAGCAGAACTCGATGGTCTTACACTCACCCCACCGGCTGACTTCTCCGGCAGCATCGAACTGGCTGTTACCGCCACGGCA
>Ga0209344_10000492_pt1 | contig 68025 bp, 53 predicted proteins | sample Cruoilmetagenom6_FD_187293 | JGI IMG/M metagenome (GOLD analysis project Ga0209344, IMG submission 187293) | Oil polluted marine microbial communities from Coal Oil Point, Santa Barbara, California, USA - Santa Barbara Oil Seep Sample 6 (SPAdes)... | ecosystem: Environmental > Aquatic > Marine... | reverse complement strand
AGCTTTGGAAACTTTATTACCAATATGATCTCAGGTCTTATTGCTTATGCTTTTTATCCCACAAAACCCAACATCAATATCGACAACCTCCAAAGAATAGGGTAAGCCTTATATCGAACTCACGTTAATTTATGAATTTCCTTTTCGTCTGATCCATAATAGGATAGGTGCGTTTTTTTAGGATTTTGGGAAAGGGCACCATGTATTTTTAAATGTTTGGTGTTACAAGCTTTGCTCGGAAGCTTTCGCAATGTGATAACCTTATTGATGGTGTCTTGCGCCATTCTTCTATAGGTAGTCCATTTGCCACCAGTAATGGTTACTAAGCCAGATTTTGAAACGATAATTTTATGACTTCTAGAAATTTCTTTTGTTTTTGCTGTTTTGCCTTTTGGGGCTGCCAAAGGCCGGAGACCCGAAAATATACTTAAAACATCTTTTCTACTTACACTCTTGTTTAAGTATTGATTTGCCGTAGCAAGTATAAAAAGAACCTCCTCTTCTAATGGTTTTGGTTCTAGGCTGTGACTATCTAAAAGGGTGTCTGTCGTGCCTACAACAACCCTGTTATGCCAAGGCACTAAAAATAAAACCCGACCATCCGTTGTTTTGGGTATCATAATAGCATCGGCACCAGGTAAGAACGATTTATCTAAGACCAGATGAATACCTTGACTGGGGCGTACTAAATTTTTAGATAAAGGATTGTCCATTTGTAAAATGTCATCTGTAAAGACCCCCGTGGCATTAATAACCACCTTTGCATTTAAATTGTATGTTGTATTTGTTTCCGTGTCCTGAACAACAACACCATTTACGCAGCCGTTATCGTTTTTAAGTAATTGAATTACTTTAAAATGATTTAATACAGTAGCTCCTTTTTCTATACAGGTTTGGGCAATATTTACGGCTAACCTCGCATCGTCAAATTGACCATCGTGATAAACAACACCTCCCTTTAATCCATTTGTTTTAATTGTTTTGAGTCTAGAAATGGTTTGTTTTTTGGTGATTCGAGTAGATTTACCAAAACTTAATTTTCCAGCCAACAGATCATATACTTTTAGTCCAATTGTGTAGAGAAAAGTACCTCGCCATTTATAGTTTGGTATAATAAAAGATAGATTGCTGACCAAATGAGGGGCATTTTGTAGTAGAAGTCCTCTTTCATACAAAGCTTCTCGGACTAAATCGATGTTCCCTTGGGCTAAATAGCGAACGCCACCGTGAACCAGTTTTGTACTCCGGCTAGATGTACCTTTGGCAAAATCTATTTGTTCCAACAAAAGGGTTTTGTAGCCTCTAGTTGTACTATCTAGAGCGGTCCCTAAACCAGTTGCGCCTCCCCCAATAATAATTACATCCCAGTTTTTTGTGCTTTGTAATTGTGCTAGTAATACGTCTCTTTGAAATAGGTTGTTGCTCACTATATTTTATATATTAATCAAAAGTATAAAACCCTGCTGTGCCAGTATAGTAGAAAGGTACTTTTCTTTTTGCACAAGTTTTCTTCCAGCGTGAAACAGCACTTTTATAGTTGCTGCCATCTGCCAGTATCACTTTAGGGTTTGTTTCTTCAATAAAACGATTTAAATTTATTTTAGGTGATTGTGTAAGTAAAACAATAGATGAGGTCAATTCTTTAGGATAGATGCCAAGACTATCTACAACGATTAGTCTGTCATTTTTATATCGGTAACTATTTTGTAACTCTTTTTGTTTGATGGAGTCAATACGTTCTGCAATACCGTAATCTATAAGTATTTTTTCATTGATTAGTTTACGGCTAGAAAAGGTTGTTGCTTTTTTTCCTAGCTGGTGGATCAAAATTGTATTTCTAGTTTGATGCAATAAAATAAGTTCTTCTTTGTTGCTAGCTTTCCAATTAGAAAAAACAACCCACCCTTGAAAAAGGATGACACTAGATAACAATATTGCAACGCCTTTAAAGCTCTTTTTTGCCAAAAATGACACAAGGAATAGTAGAATTACATACCCTAAAATTAATTGTGGCTTGTCAAAAGAAATTTCACTATAAAGAAAAGTTTCTTGTGTGGAAACCCATTTTATAATACTATTCATTATATAAATGACAGTGTTGTACCAACTTGCCAAGAAAGCAGGAAGAATGTTACATAGGGCTAAAAAAATAATTAAAATTCCCATTCCTAAAATAAGCCCTAGAAAAGGAATTATAAGTAAGTTTGAAATAAAAAATAAACTGGGAAACTGGTGAAAATAAAAGAGACTAATAGGCAATACACCTAATTGTGCTGCAATACTTACACTCATTAATTGCCATATTTTACGGTTAATCCAATACTTAGGCTGCCATAGTTTTTGAAAAATAGGAATAAAAAGTACAATGGAAAAAACTGCAGCATAGCTCATTTGTAAGCCAACCGAAAACAAGAGGTTAGGCTTACTAAGTAAAATAAAAAACAAGGATAAGGAAAGTATGTTGAAGGTGCTTGTTGGCCTATTTAAATAAAGCGCGTAGGCAACAAACGTAAACATAGTTACTGCTCTTACTAATGAATCTGAAAGACCGGCTAGTAGAGCAAAACCCCATAAAAGAAATACAATAACAACTAACTTTATGGTTTTCCCCTTTGGTAAACGTTCCAGTGGTTTTAGTAAAAATTGCAGCAATAGTAGAAGAACACCAATATGAAGGCCAGACAGCGCAAGTATGTGTATGGCTCCTGCATTTTTATAGGCCGATACTATTTCTGGGTCAATATCGTTGCGTTGCCCTAATAACAGCGCTTTAATAATACTTAGTTCTTCTTTATCAAAGTTTGCGGCTTCAAGTTTGGTAGTAATTTTATTTCTTGCGTTAGCAGCAATACCTCTACTAGTAACGGACCTATTCTTGGTTAAAAAATAATGTTTGTCTTTGCATTGTAGTTGATGAAAAACACCTAATCCATTCATATAATCTGAATAATTAAACTGATGTGGGTTTAGCGGTTTATTAATGGTTTCAAGGGTTCCATTAACTAGTATTTCGTCGTCTATATGGAGTGTTTGGATAGGAGTATCTGTTTGTATATTTAAGAGTAATTTTCCAGTTGTCTTAGTCGTGTTTATGTTGATAATTTCTGCTAAGTATTTATGAGAATAAATAGTTGGCTTTAGTATTTCAATAATCTTAATGTGCCATACATTCTGATTTTTAATTTCCTTGTTTGTATAATGATTTGGATTGTTCTTAGGGTTGGAGTTTGTAATTAAAAATAGACCTAATACAATTACAGTAAGGCTGCTGATAACACCAAAAACAACGGAGTTCCTTTTGGCTTTAAAAAATGCAATGGTAAGTAGTATTAAAAACACCCCTAAAAAGAGAGAACTAGTGGGGGTTGAAAGGTTTAGAAAATTTCCAATGAGTATTCCAGTAATTAAGCACAGTGCTAGTTTTACTGAAATATATTGGAGAGGTTTCATCGTTATAAGACCCTAGTTGCTTTTACAAATGCGGAGTTCCAAAAACCTTCTCGTAAAGAAGATACTATGACACCTCTAGAACTACTAGAGTGAATGAATTTTACATCATCGTCTTCTATAGCAACCACTAGGCCAACATGGTTAATTCTTTTTCCTGATTTAGTGGTTTTAAAAAAGAGCAAATCCCCTTTTTCTACATCTCTTATACGTATTTGTTTGCCTTCATTTGCCATATGGTAGGATACGCGTGGCAATGAAATGTCATTTTTTCCAAAAGCTACATATAAAAGACCAGAGCAGTCCATTCCTTTTTTTGTTGTTCCTCCAAATTTATAGGGGACACCGGAGAAAGATAGGGCAGAGTTTATAATTTGATCAGCTGTTTGGTTGGTTTCGGATTTATCTCTGTTCCTTTTAGAGTTGGAAGTATGGGTTGTGTTAGAGCTAGCAACAGTTACTTTGCGTTCTTTGCTATAGGTCGTTTTCTTTTTAGAAACACAGCTACTACTGAGGGCTAAAATAAAAAGAATAAATGTTGCTTTACGAATCATTCCAAGTGAAATTAAGAATCCTTGGATATCAAAATTAGTAAATTTTATTGAGTATTATTGTTATTTAAAGCTGTGTGGGTGAAAATCAATGCTGCTGCTTTTTCGCTTGCGCCAATTCCTCCTAATTTTTTTTCAAGCAGATAATAATTTTCAAACATAATTTTCCGCTTATCATCAGCCAGAATATTCTTTAATTCAGAAGTTAGGTTTTTAGTAGTTAATTCAGACTGAATTAGTTCTTTTATCACTTCGCGATCCATAATTAAATTCACTAAAGAAATATATTTTAAAGTAATAATTTGTTTGGCAATAAAATAAGAAAGCCAATGTGCTTTGTAACAAACTACTTGTGGTACTTTAAATAACGCAGTTTCTAAGGTGGCCGTTCCGCTGGTAACTAGTGCCGCAGTTGATAGTGATAATAAATCATAGGTTTGGTTTGCAACAAAACCTACTTGCGGATTTTTTAAAAAAGGCTCGTAGAAATCTAGATCTAGACTAGGAGCTCCAGCAATTACAAATTGATATTCAGGAAATGTCTTTGTGACAGATAACATAATCTGCAACATTTTTTCAACTTCTTGTTTTCTGCTTCCCGGTAGTAGCGCAATTATAGGTTTTTTTAGGCCTAAATTGTTTGCGGTCCTAAATGCGGCATTATTTGGTAGCTTTTTCTGATTGATAGCGTCTAGAAGCGGGTGTCCCACAAAATGCACCGGATAATGGTGTTTGTTTTCGTAAAAATCTTTTTCAAAGGGAAGAATAACATGCATAGCATCTATATCTCGCTTTATGTTCTTTATTCTGCCTTCACGAGATGCCCATATCTGCGGAGAAATATAATAATTTGTACGGTAATTATTCTGTTTTGCCCATTTAGCAATACGTAGATTAAAACCAGAATAATCAATAAAAATAATGGCATCAGGGTTAAACGCATCAATATCAGCCTTACAAAATTTAAAATTTTTAGAGATTTTAGAAATATTGGCAAGCACCTCAATGAAGCCCATAAAAGCCATACTTTTATAATGCCTTACCAAATCTCCTCCAGCTTGCTGCATTAAATCGCCTCCCCAACACCTAATGTCAGCAGTAGTATCCTTAGCCTTTAAGGCTTTAATTAGGTTGGATCCGTGCAAGTCTCCAGAAGCTTCTCCAGCAATAATATAATATTTCATATCCCTATGATTTTAAAAAACCTTATAGTATAAAATTATCAAGGCAGTTAGTAGTGTTGCAATCATTACACCTCTAGCTCTATGGTCTCTTTTAATCCTTAGAAAAAGAAAGAAAGCTACTAAATTAAGTATAGCACCTAGAGCTAAAATACTTCCAATATGTTCTTGCTCTACAGCAGCTTTAAAGGTTTCTTTTATACTATACTTAGAAAATAGTATAATATAGGTTAATGTTCCAATGGTATTTGCAATTAGTCCTACAAGAAAACCAATGATAACTTCTTTTTTAGTGTTCATTTAAATTCCAATTGTTTAGTTGATGTATGGTGTGGTGTGCTGTTAGGTCAAATTGAGTAGGAACTACTGAAATATAATTATTTGTCAATGCAAATTCATCAGTATCCTCCCCTTTATCTAGCAGTTCAAATTCTCCTGTAAGCCAATAGTAATCTTGTCCCATTGGATTTACACGTTTGTCAAATTTTTCTTTCCAATTGGCACGTGCTTGTCTGCAAATCTTAATGCCTTTTATAGGTTCATTCTGTATGGCAGGTATATTAACATTAAGGACAACTCCTTTTGGAATTCCGTTTAACAACGATTGTTTAACTATTTTTTGAATATATTCTTTAGCTTCATCAAAATTAGCATCCCAAGAAAAATCGCACAAAGAAAAGCCAATTGCAGGGATCCCTTCAATTCCTGCTTCAATAGCAGCACTCATAGTGCCAGAATAGATCACATTTATAGAGGAATTAGATCCGTGATTTATACCGCTAACACAAATGTCTGGCCTGCGATCTAGTAGCTCTTGTAGCCCCATTTTAACACAATCTGCAGGAGTTCCGCTACAACTATATTCTTTTTCAACTCCATTAAGGTTATCTACAGTTACTAAGTTAGCAGAGAGGGTATTGTTTAATGTAATGGCATGTCCCATTCCAGATTGTGGGCTATCAGGAGCAACGACAACGACTTCCCCAATTTCTTTCATAAACTTTACTAAAGATCGTAATCCTGGTGCCGTTATGCCATCATCATTGGTAACAAGTATTAGCGGTTTTTGCATGTATGTATAATTTATACTGTAAAAATACGTTTTTAATATGTTTACCAAAATGCTTTTTAAAATTCTAAGTGTATAAATATCTTAAAATTGGTTAAAAAACAGCCGCAATTTATAAACTGGCATAGTTTTTTCAGTATATTGGTAAAATAAATAAAAACCACATTTTAAAGTCTTATTATTTTAAATATTGGGCCTTGCTAAAAGTAAAATAGAAAATAGATGAAAAAGAACTTAATAGTTGTGTTATTAGGAATGTTGTTTGCGGTTGCTTCATGCAGTTTTACAAATAAATCTTTTGATACTACGAATGATAAAGACAAATTATTGATAGAGATCATTGCTTATATGTTAGAGAAAGGACATTATGAGCCAAAAGACATTAATGATGACTTCTCGGTAACAGTTTTTGAAGGGTTTATTGATGTTTTAGATCCTACTAAAAGATATTTTTTAGATAGTGATATCAAAGAGTTTGAAAAATATAAGTTTCAGATAGATGACCAAATTAAGAATACAGATATTAGCTTTTTTGACATAGTTCATAAAAGGTTAATGAAACGTATGTCAGATGTTGAAGTTATTTACAAAGATATTTTAAGTGTGCCTTTTGATTATGATGTTTCAGAGTCAATAGATATTAATTACGAAGATCAAACTTTTGCGGCATCCAAAAAAGAATTAAGGGAAAGATGGAGAAAGCAACTAAAGTATGCTACAATAGGGACCTATGATAATAAATTAGACGATGCTGAAAAACCATTATCTAAAAAAGATGCTGAGGCAGCCGCAAGAGAAATAACGAAAACTACCCTAGATGATTTCTTTGATTTCATCAATAATGAGTTGGATCGTGAAGATTGGTTTGGGCAATATGTAAATACCATAGTGGAAGGGTTTGATCCTCATACGTATTATTTTGCACCAGAAGATAAAGATAAATTTGATGTTAGTATGTCTGGTAAGTTTGAAGGAATTGGTGCTAGATTACAAAAAAAGAAAGATCAAGTTAAGATTGTAGAAGTTATATCTGGTGGACCCGTTTGGAGAGATCAAAGTATTGAGGTTGGAGATGAAATAGTGAAGGTTGGTCAGAAAGCAGGTGAAGAGCCTGTAGATATTAAAGGAATGCAGTTAGAAGATGCTATTAAATTAATAAAAGGACCAAAAGGTTCAATAGTGTATTTAACAATTAAAAAAGTAAATGGTTCTGTAGAAGTAGTAAAAATTACAAGAGATTTAGTAGAGATGGAAGAGTCTTATGCTAAAACGGCTACGGTAACTAAAGACAATCATAAATATGGCGTAATTAATCTTCCTAAGTTTTATGTAGATTTTAAAGATTATAACAATCGTAATGCGGCTTCAGATGTAGCTAAAGAAATAGAAAGACTTAAGCAGGCAGGTATGGAAGGCTTAGTTTTAGATTTACGAGATAATGGAGGAGGGTCTTTACGTACGGTTGTAGAAATGGCAGGCCTCTTTATTAAAGACGGACCTATCGTACAAGTTAAGTCGTCTGTTGGTACTGATGAAAAAGAGGTACATGAAGATAAAGATGAGCGTATTCAGTGGGATGGACCTTTAGTGTTGTTGGTAAATGAATTGTCTGCTTCAGCTTCAGAAATATTAGCCGCTGCAATGCAAGACTATAAGCGTGGTGTGGTTATTGGCAGCAAGCAAACTTTTGGTAAAGGAACTGTTCAGAATGTATGGTCTTTGTCAAATATTGTTCGTAGCAATGAACATGGAGATTTAGGAGCTCTAAAAGTAACGACTCAAAAATTTTATAGAATAAATGGAGGTTCAACGCAATTGGAAGGAGTAAAGAGTGATGTTGTTGTTCCAGACAAGTATAGTTATATTGATATAGGCGAAAGGGGTCAACAAAATCCTTTAGCTTGGGATAAAATAAGTCCTGCAGATTATACCACTTGGGACGGCTATATAGATTATAAGGAAACCATAGCAAATAGCGCTAAGCGTATGGCTAGTAATTCTCAATTAAAATTAATTGAGGAAAATGCTAAATGGTTAAAAGAGCAACAAGATGAGAATGTGGTTTCTTTAAGTTATAGTGATTATAAAGTCGAAAAAGAAAAATTGCTCAAAAAATCCAAGCATTTCAAAGGTATTTATGATTATAAAACCAATTTAAGCTTTGAGTCTTTAGATTATGAAAAGAACCTTTTTGTTAAGGATTCAGTTTTAAAACAAAAAAGAGATAGATGGCATACAGACCTTTCTAAAGATGTGTATGTAGAAGAGGCTTTAAGTGTCTTAGAAGATTTAAAAATGAATAATATTAAAAGCAGTAAAGTAGCCGCAGTTAAGGGGTAATCGTTTTAATATTAAAAATAAAAGGCTTGGTTTATAAATAGATCAAGCCTTTTTTGTTTGGTAAGATTATTTTTGTAAAATGAATAAGAAAAAGTTATTTACAGTACTAACGTTACTTTGTATTATTGGTTTTTGGTTGTTTGAAAATTTTTATACTCCAGCACCTTATACAGCTCCCGCAGGTGAGGATTCAAACACATATATATCGGACTATCTAAAGGCAAGTTCTTCTACAGGAGATATCGTTAATCATAATCATTTTACATTATCATATAACGAAAAGTACGAGCAAGCGGAGTGGGTTGCCTATGTTTTAAAAAAAGAACATTTAACCTATGATAATAGAAAAAGACCTTATTTTATTGAAGATCCCAAAGTGAAAACGAAATCTGCGGACTGGCGTAATTACAAAGGATCAGGTTATGATCGGGGGCATCTTTGTCCTGCAGGAGATCGTAGATTTTCAGAATATGCATATAATGAAACGTTCTATACAAGTAATATTACTCCCCAAAAAAATGATTTTAATGCGGGAATATGGAACAAGTTGGAAATACAAGTGCGGACTTGGGCGAAAAAAGAAAAAGAAATATATGTGATTACAGGTGGTGTTTTAGAAAAAGAACTAGAGGAAATAGGTGATGAGGATGTGGCAGTGCCCAGTTATTTTTATAAAATAGTAGCTAAGGGAAATGTAAATAATTTAAAAGTAGCTGCTTTTTTATTTCCTCATAATGAAAGCACAAAACCTTTACCTGCCTTTATGGTTTCAGTAGATCGTATAGAAGAAATAACGGGTATCGATTTTTTTGAAAACCTGCCAAAAGATGTAGAGACTGTTCTAGAAAAAGAAGTAGATACAAATTCGTGGAAATTTTAATCCCATTCTTTTAATCTATTTGCATCTAATTTTAGGAAGATAAATAATAACAAAGTAAAACCTAGAAGACCAGAGCCTCCGTAACTCATAAAAGGTAAAGGTATGCCAATGGTAGGCAATAGGCCTATTACCATACCTATATTTATTAAATAGTGGACTAATAAAATAGATATTACACCATATCCATAAATTCTACTAAAAGTATTTTTTTGTCGTTCTGCAATCGCTACTAAACGTAATAATAAGAGAGAAAAAAGCAAAATAACAGTTGCTGTGCCTATAAATCCCCATTCTTCACCAATTGTGGTAAAAATATAATCTGAATGTTGTTCAGGTACAAAATCTCCTTTTGTACGTGTTCCTTGTAAAAAACCTTTTCCAAAAAAACCGCCTGATTCAATGGTTTTTTCAGATTGATACGTGTTGTAACCTATTGTTTTTCTAATTTCTTCTAACTTTTTAGGATCCTTCTCCAATCGAAGCCATAAGCTAAACCTGTCTCTATGGCGCTGCTCAAAAACAGAATCAAAAACAAAACGTACAGAAACTGAAATTAAAACAGAGATGACAAAAAAGAGAATTACAGGAATTGCAGAAATTTTTAGACTAGCTCTTTTTGTAAGATAAAATAGAGCAATTAATATACTTATGCTAATAACGACCCATATGGTTCCATACTTTAATGTAGCAATGAATATTAATAACATAACCAATCCCACTACTAGATAATAAATGGGGAGGTCTTCTCTAAATAAAACAAAGGTTAACGCAAGAAAAACCATACCACTACCTGGGTCTGGTTGTAGAACAATTAGGAATGCAGGAATAAGAAGTAGTCCAAAAGCATATAACTGGTCTTTAGTTCTTTTAATGTCTGTTTGTATATCACTTAGGTACTTCGCTAAAGCAAGTGCTGTTGCTACTTTGGCTAGCTCAGATGGTTGTAGGTTAAAGAAACCTAAGTTGTACCAAGATGTAGCTCCAGAAATGGTTTTTCCAAAAGGGAATAAACCGATGAGTAATACGATACCTATTACATAAGCAACACTGGAAAAACGCTCAAATAGGTTGGCTTCAATTGCAAAAATGAATATAATTGCAAGTAAACTTATGCAAATAAAGAAAAGTTGCTTTCCATATAAAGTGCTAAAGTCAAAAATTGAAGGATTTGTTTCGGAATAAGAACTAGAATAGATGCTTAATAAGCCTATTGCGGTTAAGGCAAAGTAGATAAAAACAGTAAGCCAATCAATTCTTTTTAAAAGCATTTTACCAGACATATAGGCTTATCTTAAAGATTGTTGCTCATTGTTCTTGTTTTGTGAAAACCTTATGGAGTGGGTTTTATTCATCTATTACCAAACTTTTTCATTAATAATAAATGGTTTGCCGCTATACGGTTTTGCATATTCTTTTTCTAAGGTTTTTTCAAGCATCTTTTTCTCAAGATCCTTTCGGGTAATATCTCCTTTTAAATATTTTTCGATCATTAATGAAGCAATGTGACCTGCAAATCTACCACCGTAATAACCGTGTTCTATAAATATAGCTAATGCAATTTTTGGATTCTCAACAGGGGCAAAGGCCACAAATATAGAATGGTCAGTTAGTTGCGTTCGCACACCATCTATTCTAGTGAAATTCTCTACAGTTCCTGTTTTTCCAGCAATGTTTACACCGGGTACTTGCAACCAATGAGCTGTGCCTCCAGTAAGTTTATATACATTTTCCATTCCCTTAATAATGGGGTCAAAATGCTTTGAATCTATAGTGGTGTATTTTCTTAGTGTGTATTGAGGGTCCGTAATCATTTCACCATCAACTTTTTTAAGAATATGAGGGGTATAATAAAAGCCTTTGTTTGCAATTGCCGCGGTCATATTCGCCAATTGAATGGGTGTTGTTGAAACTTCACCTTGGCCAAAGGAGTTGGATATAATATAGGACCATGACCATCTGTTGTCGCCATATACTTTATCGTAATACTCTTTCCCTGGAATTCTTCCTGGTTTTCCAGCCGGTAAATCAGTTCCTAAATAACTGCCAAGCCCAAAACTTTTTACATGTTTTTGCCAAGTATCCATAGCGTCATCTGTGCTGTCAAATTTTTCAAATATCTTTTTAAAAGCACCTGCAAAATAGGCATTACAAGACATGTATATACCAGTATTCATATCGCGTAAACCACCACCACAATGACAGCCTCTTTTTATTCTGTTTTTTCCAATATAAAAGCCATTGTAACAGGGTATCTTATCCTCTGTGGTCATTACATTTTCTTGCAAAGCAATAAGTGCATTTATAACCTTAAACGGAGATCCTGGAGATTCCTGCGCCTCTAGACTTCTGTCCCAGGTTGGTTTTGCAATACTGTCATAATATAGCTTACTATAGTTTGCAGAGCGTTCTCTACCTACTAAGAGAGCTGGATCATATGTTGGACCAGATATTAAGGATAGTATTTCGCCAGAATTGGGGTCTAGGGCTACAATGCCACCACGCTTGCCTACCATTAATGTTTCTCCATATTCTTGTAAGTCCTTGTCAATGGTGAGGTAAATTTCTTTTCCAGGTTTAGGAAGTGTATCCAAAGCACCATCTTTGTAGGGGCCAATATCTCTATTAAATCGATCTTTTTGTATGTATTTTACACCTTTGGTACCTCTTAATATATTTTCGTAATACTTCTCTACTCCGGTTTTTCCTTTTAATTCTCCTTGTGCGTAGTACGGATTTTTTCTTAAGTCGGCTGGAGTAACTTCGCTAATGTAGCCAAGTGCGTTGGCAGCACTTTTTGTGTCGTAGTAGCGTAAGGATCTTTTCTGAATATAGAACCCTTCGTATTTTCGCATTTTTTCCTGCAACCTAGCGTAATCTTCTTTAGAAAGCTGAGACACCATAACGGAAGGTAGTCTAGGAGAATAGATTCTTGCTTTTTTTAATTTATCGATAAATTTAGTTTTGTCAATTCCTATTAAATTGCAAAATTCTAAAGTATCTAAAGGTTTTACTTCCCTTGGAATAACCATAACGTCATAAGCAGCTTGGTTGGCTACGAGTAATTTTCCATTTCTATCATAAATGTATCCTCTTTCGGGATAGTCGTAAACTGGTTTTATAGCGGTATCTTCTAAAATTTGATTTGGCGAAAAGCTAAAAATCTGTAAAAAAGAAAGTCTGCCCAAAAAGGTTAGACCTATCAGGATTATTATTGAGGATAATAATACTTTTTTCATTTTTTCTGAATACTAAACAGTGACCTTATAAGCAAACACAGCACTAATGATGCGCTCCCAATAATTAAAACTTTCTTTAAAATTAACAACAAATTACTGAAACTGAAAATTTCTAGGAAAAAGAAAATAAAATGATGAAAAATAATAAGAAGCGCTAAAAATGTTATTTGCTGTAAAGTAGTTGTAGATGCGAGTTTAAAATTTTGAAAATCGTAGTTTACGCCAAAGCAAAACCGCATAATACCGGATCTTATATAGGCTATAGTTAAACAGGAGACTGTGTGTATGGCCATCGTGTCTGAAAATAAATCTATGGTTATCCCTAACAAGAAACTGACAAGAAGTAATATGGCTCTGTTTTCTTTTACGGGATACCAATAAAAAAACAAAATGTATATCATTGGATTAATAAACCCTAAAAAATTAAGGTTATTAAACACGAGTACTTGGGTAAGTACAAGAAAGAAAAAGCGAATGATATGTATTATTGTTTTACTATTCATCTTATTCAATTCCTTTTTCTAGTTCATTAAGCTCAGCTAAATTTTCATTTTTAATGATATATACATTTTTAATATTAGACATATCTTGAAACAAGCGGATATTGATGTTGTATGAATTTTCAGAAGTGTTTAAACTGTAGTCTGTTATTGTTCCTATCGGAATGTTTTCTGGGAAAATACTAGACATAGCACCAGTTACAATAGTGTCTCCCTCTTTTAGTTCTACCAGTCTAGGAATGTCTGTAAGTTGTACGGTATTAAAATCTTTTGTATCCCAAACCAAAGACCCAAAGTAATTGGAATTTTTCAGTTTGGCATTTATCGTAGATTTAGTATTTAATATGCTTTGTATTATGGAAAACTTAGAGGATGTGCGTTCTATGATTCCTAGGATGCCATGCGCGGTCATAACCCCCATATCTTGTTCAAGACCTTGATTCTTTCCTGCGTTTATGGTGATGTAGTTTTTACTAAGTGAATAACTATTTTTTACAACATTTGCAGTGGTAAGACTATAAGAAAGTGTAGTGTCAATAAGGGTACTATCTATAGGCTCTATTGATTTATTAAACAGTAAGTGTCGTAATCTTTTGTTTTCCTCTAAGAGTGTCTTATTCTCGTCCTCTAAAGAAAAATAGGTAGTAATATTCGACGAGGTTTGATAAATATTACCAGCAAACCAATTTGTAGAGTTAAAAAATTTGGACTGATGGTATGAGTTAGACTGAACCGTAAGACCTAATGCAATCGTTAATAAAAAAACATAAAGAAGACCGTTCTTGTTTTTTATTAAAAAATTTATAATCTGTTGCATTCATTTTACGTATTGGCGAGATTAACCCTATAAAAATACCCTAATTACTTAATTAGGATATTTTTATAACGGTCTAAATTTTTAAGTGCAATACCTGTACCTCTTACTACGGCACGTAAGGGATCTTCTGCAATATAAACAGGGAGATCTGTTTTTTGTGATAATCTTCTATCCAATCCTCTAAGCATAGATCCACCACCAGCAAGGTATATCCCTGTATTGTATATATCAGCAGCCAATTCTGGCGGTGTTTGAGATAGTGTTTCCATTACGGCATCTTCAATTCGTAAAATAGATTTGTCTAATGCTTTTGCAATTTCACGGTAGGATATAGAAACTTGTTTTGGTTTCCCAGTTAACAAATCTCTTCCTTGTACAGACATTTCTTCAGGCGGTTCCTGTAAATCTTCAGTAGCAGAACCAATTGTTATTTTTATATTTTCTGCAGTACTTTCTCCAACATAAAGGTTGTGTTGGGTACGCATATAATAAATAATATCATTAGTAAAAACATCCCCTGCAATTTTCACAGACTTATCACATACAATCCCACCCAATGCTATAACTGCAATTTCTGTGGTACCACCACCTATATCCACAATCATATTTCCTTTGGGCTGCATAATGTCTAGGCCAATTCCTATGGCCGCAGCCATTGGTTCGTGTATAAGATACACTTCCTTGCCATTTACACGCTCAGCAGATTCTTTTACCGCTCGCATTTCTACTTCAGTTATGCCCGAAGGAATACAAATCACCATCCGTAAAGCGGGTGGAAACCATTTCTTTTTTAAGGCAGGAATGTTTTTAATGAACATATTGATCATCTTTTCCGATGCATCAAAATCTGCAATTACACCATCTTTAAGAGGTCTAATTGTTTTTATGTTCTCATGGGTTTTACCTTGCATCATGTTGGCATCTTTACCAACGGCAATTATTTTTCCGCTAATTCTATCTCTAGCAACTATTGACGGGCTATCAACAACAACTTTGTCGTTGTGTATTATTAGAGTGTTAGCTGTTCCTAAGTCGATCGCTATTTCCTCAGTAAAAAAATCAAAAAATCCCATGTATTAAAAATTAGTTTCTGGACTAAAAGTAAGTTTAATCGATGAATGTAACAAAATTAATGTTTAAAATGACGTGTGCCAGTCATAACCATAGAAATTTTGTGTTCATTGCAATAATCTACGCTTAATTGGTCCTTTATAGACCCTCCAGGTTGAATAACACTTGTAATTCCGTTAGTGCCAGCAATTTCCACGCAGTCTGGGAAAGGGAAAAAGGCATCACTTGCCATTACGGCTCCGTCTAAATCAAAGTTAAACGACTTTGCTTTGTGTATGGCTTGGTTTAAGGCATCTACTCTTGAAGTTTGTCCTGTTCCACTAGCGCAAAGTTGTTTTCCTTTAGCAAGTACAATGGTGTTCGATTTTGTGTGTTTACACAATTTCGATGCAAATATTAAATCTTCAATTTCTGATGCAGTTGGTTTTGTTTCTGTAGCGTTCGTTAAATCTTCTATGGTATCTGTTTTATGGTCTTTTTCTTGCACGAGAACACCATTTAAGCAGGTTCTAACCAAAGTGTCAGGTAGGGCAACATCATTCTGTATTAAAATAATTCTGTTTTTCTTTCCTTTAACTATTTCTAAAGCTTCGTCAGTATAACTTGGTGCAATAACCACTTCACAAAATAGTTTGTGAATTTCTTCTGCTGTGGCTTTGTCTATTTCTTTGTTGCTAATTAAAACCCCACCAAAGGCAGAAACAGGATCACCAGCCAATGCATCAACATAGGCTTGGTGTAACGTGCTTCTAGAGGCTAGTCCACATGCATTGTTGTGTTTTAAAATAGCAAAGGTAGGCTCGTCATCCTTAAACTCGTTCATTAAATTGATGGCAGCATCTACATCTAATAAGTTGTTGTACGACAATTCTTTACCGTGAAGTTTGTTGAACATAGCATTAAAATCGCCAAAAAAGAATCCTTTTTGGTGTGGATTTTCTCCGTAGCGCAATGCTTTCCCTTGGGTTTCGCTTATTTTTAAAACAGTTTCTTCTTTTTCAGCATTGAAATAGTTGAAAATTGCAGTATCGTAATGCGAAGACACATTGAAAGATTTAGCGGCAAAACGCTTTCTGTCTTCAAGGGTTGTTGTGCCATTACTGGCCGTAATTATATCTAGTACCTCACTGTAGTCTTCCATAGAAGAAACACAAAGTACATCTTTAAAGTTTTTGGCAGCCGCTCTAATCAAGGAAATCCCGCCAATATCAATTTTTTCAATAATATCTTGTTCAGACGCACCACTGGCAACCGTTTTTTCAAAAGGATATAGGTCAACGATAACAATGTCTAATTGTGGAATTTCAAACTCAGCTAACTGGGCTTGGTCATTTTCATTGTCTTGCCTATTTAAAATGCCACCAAAAACTTTAGGGTGTAAAGTTTTTACACGACCACCTAAAATAGAAGGGTAGCTCGTTACATCTTCTACAGGTATAACAGGAATTCCTAATTCCTTAATGAATTTTTCTGTGCCGCCGGTAGAATAAATTGTTATTCCAAGTTCATTAAACTTTTTTACCAAAGGTTCTAATCCATCTTTATGAAAAACAGAAATTAATGCCGATGTAGCTTTTTTTGTGGTACTCATTTTTTTGTACTTATTAGTAAAGGATTGAATAAGGGCACAAAAGTAATTTTTTTGATTTTAAGAACGGCAATGGTTTATTAACAAAAACATAAAGTTTTAAAGAATTTTAGCAACTTCTGCACATATAAACTCTAAAAGCGTTTCATCTTCCTTAGTAAAAGGGTCAATGGTGTTGGAATCTATGTCTATTTGGCCTATGTTTTCACCGTTTACAAATATTGGGACAACTATTTCTGCTTTCACGTTTATGCTACAGGCGATGTAATTGTCTTGGGCTTTTACATCGGGCACAATAAAATTTTTATTGGAAACGGCAACTTGTCCGCAAATACCTTTGCCAAAGGGAATTATAGTATGATCCGTGGGAGCACCTACATAGGGTCCCAATTTTAATTCATTTTTATCGCCGTTTTTAAAATAAAAACCAACCCAGTTGTAATGTGGAACATTTTTTTCTAATAATTCACAGATACTTAAAAGGCGCTCATCGGTATTGTGGACGTTACTATTTATAAGGTCTAAAACTTTAGGGGTAAGGGATTGAAGCATTTGTTAGGTTTGAAAATTTTAGGTAAAAATATAAGTTATTTTGTAATAATCACCTCTTCTGTTTATTGTCTTTAGTTTTATATGGAACTATGCTAATTTTTTATAAATTTGAAATGTGATAAAACAACTTGTACATAAGGTGCTTTCTGTAGTATTAGTTTTTCTAGTGCTTGCTTCTACGATGTCTTTTACCATTGAAAAACATTTTTGTGGAGGAGAACTTGTGGGTGTTACACTGTTTTTGGATGAATTTGATTGTATTCCTATTGGTTGTGAACCTGCAAATGAGGTTGCAGAAAATCATTGTTGTCAAGGAGTGGTAGATGTGGTAAAGGGATTGGATAGGTTAACTGCTAAAGCCATTGATCATTCTGATATTCAACAAAAACATTTTTTGGCGAAAACACCTTGTTCTTTTATAGCTTTTCTTAGCAACTTTGAGCACGCCAAGCAGCTGTATGCAAATTATTCACCTCCAGAAAGGGTTATAGAGATTCATATCTTAGATCAGGTTTTTATTATATAGGAATATAATACCGCTGTTTGTAGCCTCAAACAGTACTGAGATCTCAGCAAAAAAATCAAACTATTTTATTATTAGTTGGCATAGTCCTAAAAATACTATGCTATAAAACAATACAGTTCAATGCATAAATTATTATTTATACTCTTGTTATTTCCCATAGTGGTGCTGTCACAGCATACGCTTAGTGGAACTATCCTGGAGAAAAATGCAGCTAGTAAAGACTTGCCTTTGCTAGGTGCAAACGTATATTGGTTAAATACAACCATTGGGGTTGTGACTGATGTGGATGGAAAATTTACAATCCCTTATAAATCAAATTACAAAGGCCTAGTGATTAGTTTTGTAGGGTATAAAACAGATACATTGTTAATTTCTGAACCCAAGTCCATTCGGCATGTGTTAGAACCAACAAGTACCTTAGATGAAGTAACAGTAATTGCAAAAAGGGAGGCTACTTCTAAATTATTTTTACAAGCTCAAAATACAATGATTGTAAGCAGTGACGAGTTGCTAAAAGCGGCCTGTTGTAATTTGTCTGAAAGTTTTGAAACCAATCCATCTATCGATGTAAATTTTGCCGATGCCATTTCCGGAACACGTCAAATAAAAATGTTGGGATTAACAAGTCCGTATATATTAATTGCCACAGAAAACATTCCGTCGGTTCGCGGTGCTGCACAGGCGTATGGGCTGAGTTTTATACCGGGAACTTGGGTAGAAAGTATCCAAATTACCAAAGGAGCGGGGAGTGTGGTTAATGGTTATGAGAGTATTGCGGGTCAAATTAATGCAGAACTTCAAAAACCCTCACGAGACGATGCCTTCTTTTTAAATCTATATGGAGCTAGTAGTGAGCGCTTAGAGTTAAATACGCATATCAATAAGCAGTTGAGTAGTAACTGGAGTACGGGATTGTATTTGCACGGCAACAAGCACAACAAAAAGCATGATGTAAATGACGATGATTTTATGGATATGCCTATTTATAGTCAGGTGAATTTAATGAATCGTTGGCAATATACCGATAATGAAAAGGGGTTTGTAAGCTTTTTTAATTTCAGATATCTGAAGGATGAAAAACAAACAGGACAAATAGATTTTAACCCTAAAACAGATAAGCTGACCACCAATGCGTGGGGAAGTGAAATTAATACCGAGCGTTTCGATTTTTCTGCCAAATTTGGATATGTGAACCCAGAGCTACCTTGGCAGAATTTGGGAGCTCAATTTGCGGTAAGTTACCATCAGCAGGATTCCTATTTTGGCTTAAATATTTATGATATAGAACATAAAAGTGTGTATGCTAATGTTAATTATAGTTCTATCATAAGTGACTCCAGACATAAAATAAAAACGGGTGTTAATTTTACCTATGATGATTATGATGAATTGCTTACATCGATGGCTTTTAGGCGAATAGACAATTCTGTAGGTGCATTTCTGGAATATGCCTACGATAATTTGGAAAGGCTTACGGTTACGGCAGGTATGCGTGCGGATAACCACAATAGACTTGGTTTTTTTGTGACGCCTAGAATTCACGCCCGTTATTCACCTTGGGAGAATTCTGCATTTAGGGTTTCTCTTGGTCGTGGAAAGCGAAGTGCTAACATTTTTGCCGAAAATCAAAGTATCTTTGGAACAGCGCGAAATATAAATATCACCAGTACTGGCGGTGTAATTTATGGGTTAGATCCGGAAATCGCATGGAATTATGGAGTGTCTTATTTGCAAGGGTTTCATTTGTTTGGAAGAAAGGCCGATATTACTTTTGATTTTTATAGGACTGATTTTCAAAACCAAATTGTTGTAGATTGGGAAAACCCACAAGAAGTAAATTTTTATAATTTAAATGGAGAGAGTTACGCCAATAGTTTTCAAGTTGAAATAAACCAGAATGTATTCGAAAATTTTGATTTGCGATTGGCCTATAAATTATATGATATAAAAACACAGTATGAGTTTGAAAAATTAGAAAAACCATTGATACCCAAGCATCGTTTTTTTGCAAATGCATCTTATGAAACTCTTGGACATGAGTTTATTAAAAAATGGAAGTTTGATGCGACCTTTAATTGGTTGGGACAACAGCGTTTTTCATCAACAGCTGGCAATTCTGGTCAATATCAATTGCCAGAACGTACACCAACAGTGGCAACCTTAAATGGGCAGGTAACCAAAATTTTCTCCTCTAAATTTGAGATGTATTTTGGTGGGGAAAACCTAACAAATGTGCGCCAAGACAACCCTATTTTAGGAGCAGATGATCCTTTTGGATCCAATTTTGATACAACATTTGTGTATGGTCCAATTTTTGGAAGTATGTATTATGCAGGCTTACGATTTAAAATAAAGTAAAATATAATAGTAAATAAAGAAATTATGAAAAGAACAGTTCTCGTATTGGCAATTTTATTCTCAACAATAGCATTTGCTCAAAATAAAAACGCAAAAGCGTCTTTAGAGGTAGATGGTGTGTGTATGATGTGTAAAGATCGTATAGAAAAGGCGTGTGTAAAGACAAAAGGGGTAAAGAGCGCCATTTGGAATGTGAAAACGCATGAGCTTAAACTTATTTTTGATGAACGAAAAACGAATATAGATAGTATTCAGAAAAGCGTGGCAGCAGCAGGTCATGATACTAAAAAACTAAAGGCAACAGATAAAGCTTATAATAGTCTACATACCTGTTGTTTGTATAGGGATGAGCAAGTAAAGGATGATCATAAAAATGAATAAAGGATAAGTACTATTCAGTTGTATTGTAAAATAAAAAACGCTTCAAAGTGAATTGAAGCGTTTTTTTTGTATTTGTAATTTTAAAAGATTACATCATTCCAGGCATTCCACCTCCGTGGCTATGTCCTTGACCGCCAGCTGCAGCTTCTTCTTTAATATCTATTAAAGCACATTCTGTAGTTAGGATCATACCAGCTACAGAAGCCGCATTTTCTAAGGCTACTCTTGTTACTTTCTTAGGATCTATAATACCTGCTTTAAGCATATCTGTATAGGTCTCAGTTTTGGCATCGTAACCAAAATCACCTTTGCCTTCTAAAACTTTAGAAACAACAACAGAACCTTCTCCGCCAGCATTTTCAACAATGATACGCAATGGAGCTTCAATGGCTCTAGTTACAATCTGCATTCCTGTTTCTTCATCAGCATTTTCGCCTTTTAAGTTGGCAAGAACGGCTTTGGCGCGAACTAGTGCAACACCACCACCAGCAACAATACCTTCTTCAACAGCAGCTCTAGTTGCATGTAATGCATCATCAACTCTGTCTTTTTTCTCTTTCATTTCTACTTCAGAGGCAGCGCCAACATATAGTACAGCAACTCCACCTGCCAATTTAGCTAATCTTTCTTGTAGCTTTTCCTTATCATAATCAGACGTAGTTGTCTCTATTTGAGATTTAATCTGGTTTACTCTAGTTTTAATGATCTTAGCGTCACCAGATCCATTAACGATAGTCGTATTGTCTTTATCAATAGTTACTTTCTCACAAGTACCAAGCATATCTATTGTTGCGCTTTCTAGAGAGAAACCTCTTTCTTCAGAAATAACAGTACCACCAGTTAAGATAGCAATATCTTCTAGCATAGCTTTACGTCTATCTCCAAATCCAGGAGCTTTAACAGCTGCAATTTTTAAAGAACCTCTTAATTTGTTTACAACTAAAGTAGCCAATGCTTCGCCATCCACATCTTCAGATATAATTAATAAAGGTTTTCCAGATTGAGCTACTGGCTCTAATATTGGAAGCAAGTCTTTCATTGCTGATATCTTTTTATCAAACAATAAAATATATGGATTTTCTAACTCAGCTACCATCTTTTCAGAATCTGTAACAAAATAAGGAGAGAGGTATCCTCTGTCAAACTGCATCCCTTCAACAACATCTACGTATGTATCAGTTCCTTTAGCTTCTTCAACAGTGATAACCCCTTCTTTTCCAACTTTTCCAAAAGCCTTGGCAATTAAGTCGCCTATTGTTTCGTCGTTATTGGCAGAAATAGATGCTACTTGTTTTATTTTGTCTGAAGAATCACCAACCTTTTTAGCTTGTTTAGCTAAATCAGCTACAATGGCTTCAACGGCTTTGTCTATACCTCTTTTTAAATCCATTGGATTTGCTCCAGCGGCAACGTTTTTCAAGCCTTCTTTTACAATTGCTTGTGCTAAAACTGTAGCAGTAGTAGTACCATCACCAGCAAGATCATTGGTTTTAGAAGCAACTTCTTTAACCATTTGAGCGCCCATATTTTCAAGTGGGTCTGCTAACTCTATTTCTTTTGCAACAGTAACTCCATCTTTGGTAACTACAGGAGCTCCAAAAGATTTGCTAATTATTACGTTTCTACCTTTAGGGCCTAATGTTACTTTTACTGCGTTTGCTAAAGCATCAACACCTCTTTTGAGTCCGTCTCTTGCTTCAATATCAAATTTTATGTCTTTTGCCATAATTGAATTTATTTTTTGAACTTATTTTTTTCTTAGATGATTGCTAAAATGTCACTTTCTCTCATCATTAAATAATCAGAACCTTCTAATTTTAGTTCGGTTCCTGCATATTTGCCATAAAGAACGGTGTCCCCTATTTTAACGGTGATTTTTTCATCTTTAGTACCAGGGCCAACAGCGACCACTTTACCTTGTTGAGGTTTCTCTTTTGCTGTATCTGGGATAATAAGTCCAGATGCAGTTTTAGTTTCTGCGGGCATTGGTTCTATTAGCACTCTGTCTGCCAATGGTTTAATGTTGATTTTAGCCATATTCTTGATTTTTTTAAAAATTTAATAATCTTCTTTAGTATAGTCAGAAATTATGCCATAGCATAAAACTGACACTTTGTAAAATAAAAAATGCCAGCTTGTCATAAGCTGGCATTTTTTATAATTTATTTTGTTGTTATTTTATACTGTCTAATATGTTGGTGTCAGTTTCTGTTGGAGTATCTATAGGTGCCGTTAATGGAGTTGTAGTTTCCGTATTTGTTTCTTGTAATAACTTAGAATCAGCATTTCCTGATTTTCCTGGCAATGCCATATTAGACATCAGTATTAAACCGATTAATAAAGCAGCTAAAGTCCATGTGCTTTTGTCTAAAAAATCTCCAGTTTTTTTAACGCCACCAACTACTTGGGTTCCGCCGCCTCCAAATGAAGAAGATAAACCACCGCCTTTAGGGTTTTGCACCATAATTACTAACATTAGTAAAAGGCAAACTATAATAATAAGAATTAAAAATATTGTAAACGTACTCATCTTTTATATGTTTTCTTTTTGAATTTTTTCTACTGATTTTATTCGGTCTGCAAAGAAACTACTTTTTTCTGGATATTTCAAACTTAAAATTTTATAAGCTTGTATCGCTTTTTTATACTTTTTTTGTTCTAAGTATACCTTTGCAAGCGTCTCTGTCATAAGTTCATCCTTGTTGAATTTTACAGAACTTGATATGTCTATTTTAGATTCTATGTTTTTTGTAGGGACTATCTTAGGGTTGTTCGCAATGAATTTATCTATTAAATCGAACTTTTTACTTTTACGAGGTTTTTTTTCTTTTTCCAAAAGTGGGTGGGGCTGGACGATTTCTTCTTCAGAAGAAGGTGTTGTTAGCTCTAGCCATTTTGCAAAAGAAAATTTTTCCTTTTTTGTAAAATTTAGTGGTTCACCAAGATTTAATTTTTCAGTTTCTATGGAGACCTCATCCTTTACAATTACAATAGGTTCTTTTGATTCAAAAAGATTGCCATCTAGGATTTTTTCTGCATCATCTTCATTTTGCGGTAATGGATCATCTAAGCTTTTTTGAACTACGTAAGATTTATCAATTTCCGCTTTAGTTAATTCTTCAACATCAACTTTAATTTCCTTTAGTTTGGATAGCTCATGAATTGCATTTGCAGCTAGTGTATTGTTTAAAAACTCTGGGGAAGTAATAAAGTCAAACAAAACATCCCTGTTTGCTGTGTGTGCTGCTGTAACTTTTAAAGCCTTGTTGTATTTAAAACTATTTAGATTTTTTAGCCCTTTTAGGTGTAAAGCGTGAGCTGCTTGAAAATAGGGGTAATCAATAATGATCTCCTCTAATTGATTGATGAGTACCGGAGAATTTACTTTGTCAGGTTCTTGTAAAAGGTATGTAAAATCCGTTACTTTCATAAACTACCAGTCTGCTAAAGATTTATTAAAAATATCTTGTGTTATACGTTCAAAAATTTCTTGATGCGCTTCATCTTTTACGGATTGCAACAAAGAATTAGCGGGGTAATCAAAATAAAAAGAAAACCGTTGTTCAAAATCAGTGTCTTCTTTTGTTTTATTAAAGAAACGCACTTTTACAGCCATTGTCAATCTGTTTTGCGCAGCGGTTTGTTGTGCCGTGGCTGTCATTGGAGAAATTCTATATTCTATAATTTCACCCTCATAGACCAAATCTCCACTAGAGTTTGTTAGGCTTAAACTTGTTTGATTTGTAAGTAACTCTTGTAGTGCTTGGGTAAAGTCTCTGTCTAAACCAGGTTCAACTGTAGAGCCAGCACTTTGAGAGGCATAATTTTGAAAAAAATTTACCTGAAATGTTTTTGCATCACCAGTACTACCGCCAGTTAAATTGTAATTTACTTTAACTCCACACGCTTGTACTGTAAAAACTACGATAATTAGAAAGCCTATTTTTTTAATGGTATTCATAGTTATAAATCAAACTGTTTTATTTTCCGATATAAGGTGCGTTCAGAGATGCCGAGTTCTGTAGCTGCCGCTTTTCTTTTCCCTTTGTTTCTATCTAAAGACTTTTTAATAAGTTCTATTTCTTTATCTTGTAAAGATAGGGTTTCTTCTTCTTCTATTTCTTCTGCAAAATGGTATTTATCATCTTGCGGCTTAACAGGAGAGGTTATTTCTTCTTGTTTTCTCTCTGCGTTTGGTAGTTGTAAAAATTCTGAAGATTCATTTTCAGCTTCTTCAAAATCGGTGTCATTATCCCCATATATTTTTTGAATTAGATGTTCATTTTCTTCTTGCACTTTTTCACTATCATTATTTTTCATTAATTCTAGTGTCAATTTTTTTAGATCATTAAGATCAGCTTTCATATCAAAAAGCACCTTGTAGAGTATCTCTCTCTCATTACTAAAATCGCCTTCCTTCTTTTCCTTGTTAATAATTGCAGGTAAATTAGAGTTCTCTGCATTTGGCAGATATCCATTAAGGCAAGCATGTGAAATGTTTCTCTCGGATTCCAAAACAGAGATTTGCTCTGCAACATTTCTTAGTTGACGTATATTTCCCGCCCATCTAAATTTTTGTAATAGTTTAATGGCGTCATCAGACAAGCGTATGGTTGGCATTTTATATTTCTGGCCAAAATCTGAAGCAAATTTCCGGAACAACAAATGAACATCTTCTTGTCGTTCTCGCAAGGGCGGAATATTTATGTCTACGGTACTTAGTCTGTAATATAAATCTTCTCTAAATTTTCCTTTTTTAATAGCCTCAAACATATTGACATTTGTAGCAGCAACGATGCGAACATCGGTTTTTTGAGTTTGGGAAGACCCTACCTTTAAAAACTCTCCATTTTCTAGTACACGCAACAAACGCACCTGTGTTGTTAGCGGTAATTCTCCTACTTCATCTAAAAAAATGGTGCCACCATCTGCAACCTCAAAATACCCATTTCGGGTGGAAGTTGCTCCTGTGAAAGCTCCCTTTTCGTGGCCAAATAGTTCACTGTCAATAGTTCCTTCTGGGATAGCACCACAGTTAACCGCAATATATTTAGCGTGTTTCCTGTGAGATAAGGAATGTATGATTTTTGGAATAGCTTCTTTACCTACACCACTTTCTCCTGTTACTAAAACAGAAATATCGGTAGGTGCAACTTGTATCGCTTTTTCTATGGCGCGATTTAATTTTACATCGTTTCCAATGATTTCAAATCGTTGTTTTATGGCTTGTATTGATTCCATTTTGTGTTACTTTTTAACGATGCTACCTAGTAATGTCCCTGTGGTGCAATCTTCAATTTTCACCTTAACAAACGCTCCAATAGTACTATTTTCCTTAGGAAAAATGACAACTGAATTTTGTGAGTTTCTACCCATCCAATGTTCGTTAGATCTTTTTGATTCTCCTTCTATTAATACTTCATCAATCTTACCAATGCGTTGTTTTAATCGGAAGCCAGAATGTTGTCTTTGCACTGCAATTATTTCTGCTAATCTTCTTTTCTTATCAACCTCTGGTACATCATCTTCTAGTTTTCTGGCAGCCATTGTTCCTGGTCTTTCAGAATACGAGTACATATATCCAAAATCGTATTTTACATATTCTAAAAGTGATAAGGTGTCTTTGTGGTCTTCTTCAGTCTCGGTGGGAAAACCTGCAATCATATCTTGAGAAATTCCGCAATCCGGAATTATTTTTCGAATGTTATTTATCAATTCAAAATATTCTTCCCGTGTATGTAGGCGATTCATTGCTTTTAAGATCCGATCACTTCCGCTTTGTACAGGTAGGTGAATGTGGTTGCAAATGTTAGGGAAGCTGGCCATTGTTTTAATCACATCCAAGGTTAAATCTTGCGGATTAGAAGTAGAAAAACGAATGCGCATTTTTGGTTGCGCAATGGCTGTCATTTCTAGCAACTTAGCGAAATTTACCGCAGTTGCTTTCTGTATGTCTGTTGCTTGATCAAAATCTTTTTTTAGTCCGCCACCATACCAGAGATAGCTGTCCACATTCTGACCTAAAAGCGTAATTTCTTTATAGCCTCTGCTCCACAGATCATTCACTTCTTCTAAAATAGATTGTGGCTCTCTACTGCGTTCTCGTCCTCGTGTAAAGGGAACAACGCAAAACGTACACATATTATCGCAGCCCCGAGTAATGGAAACATAAGCAGAAATTCCGTTGGTGTTTAAACGTACAGGAGAAATATCACCATAGGTTTCTTCCTTAGAAAGAAGAACATTTATGGCGTTTCTACCTTCATCTATTTCTTTTATCAAATTTGGTAAATCTTTGTAAGCATCTGGTCCCACAACCATATCTACAATTTTTTCTTCTTCAAGAAATTTATTTTTTAAACGTTCTGCCATACAACCTAAGACGCCAACTTTTAAGTGAGGTCTTGTTCTTTTTACGGCATTAAATTTTTCCAAACGTTTCCGAATGGTTAATTCAGCCTTTTCGCGAATAGAGCAAGTGTTTACCAAAACTAAATCTGCATCTTCTAAGACATCGGTAGTATTAAAACCTTCGTTGGCCAATATAGAGGCAACGATCTCACTATCAGAAAAATTCATAGCACAGCCATAACTTTCTATATAAAGTTTGCGAGTATTGTCTTTTTTGTTTTTGAGGGATAAGGAGTTTCCTTGAACCGATTCGTCTATAACTTTCTCCATATGCATAATTATTCTTCTGCTGTGAATACACACCATTCACTACTTGAATTTACTAGGGTGAAATATTTTTTCGCCCTTTTGCAGTACGTTCAAATAATAAACGATATGATTTGCAAAGATAGTACTAAATATAAAAAAGTGACAATATGACAGTTATATTTAATACTTTTTTAGGACTATTTCACTTAGAAGTTTAAATTTGGAGCATAAAATTAGATAAAGATGAATTTTGAAACCATAACCCAGAGAATTGAAAATAGGAAATCACTAGATTTTGGAAGTATTTTTAGCAAATCTATAGCCCTGTTTAAAGAAGTATGGTTGCAAGGATTTATAACTTTGCTGTTGAATTTCCTTTGTATGATTCCGGTGCTAATCATCTTTTATTTACCGTTGATAATAATGGGGATCGCCGACCCACAACTTATGAAAAGTGAAGATCCTCCTGCAGTTCTAATGATAGCTATGGCAGTGCTTATGCCAGCCTTAATGGTTGGGGCTATGTTTGTTGTATTAACCTTAACTGCAGGATTTTATAGAATTTGTAAGCATAAGGATTTCAATGATTCTAGTGCAGATAGCTATTTTTATTTTTTTAGAAAACCGTATTTAGGAAGAACACTGCAATTGTCTTTTGTTAGTTTAGGATTAATGATTTTAGGGATACTTACATGCGGTTTAGGAGTAATTTATTTAGCCGTGCCATTTTCTTTGTTTCCTGTTTTTTTAGCTTTTGATGATGAATTATCAGCACTAGAAATTGTGAAATCTAGTTTTGCATTAGGGAATAAAAATTGGTTGGTAATTTTTGGACTATTACTTGTACTGGGACTTTTAGCAGAATTGGGTGTTCTTCTATGCTTGGTTGGGGTGCTGTTTACTGCAATGTTGTCAAAAGTACCAGCTTATTTTGTCTATAAAGAAGGGGTAGGTTTTTCTACTGATACGGTTGAGTCAACAACCAGTACTTCTAATTTTTAACTCCTCCTTGAAGGCTTAATTTTTGTGGTGTTGTTTTAATATTGAAAGGGTTTTTCAATGAACACCTGGTTGATTGCATTTGAGATTCTCTATTTGATGACGCAACCCTTCTACTAGTTTTGTATCTAATAATAAACAATCGGCACTATATATGAAGAAAGTTCTATTGCTTGTTATGGTTTTTGTAGCGTTCATTTCTTGTAGTGAAGATATTGACGATAGTAAATATGCAGATTATTTAGTTGCAAAACCAGTGACCATTAGCATTGCTGAATTTGAAAAAGGAGGTACTATAATTGCTCCAAGACCTATTGAAGAATCAGGGAAAATATATGCATATCAAGATTATATTTTTGTGAATGATAAATATACAGGAATACACTTAATAGACAATAGCAATCCTAAAAATCCAGTTAAACGGGCATTTATCCAAATTGCTGGTAATGTAGATATTTCTGTAAAGGATGATTATTTGTATGCAGATAGTATGCAGGATTTATTGGTATTTGATATTTCTAATATGGATAATATTAAACTTGTAAATAGACTGAAAGGTGTTTTAAGAGATAACATTATTTGGCCATCTGCAGAAATATATGAATGGGAAGATATCGATACTAAAAAAGAAATTCAAGTAGGTTGGCAAGTTATTACGGAAAGAAGGTTAAAAACAGAAGTGCAAAGTAGATTTGAGAACATTGATATTATGGCTATGGCTGACGCATCAGTGGGACAAGGAGGATCTTTAGCTCGGTTTAAAATTGTGTCAGATTACCTTTATGCAGTAGATAATCATTCCATTAATGTCTTTGATATTGCAGATTTAGAAAACCCTAAGGATTTGGTAGATGTCTATGCTGGTTTTGATATTGAAACTATTTTTAACAGAGAAAATCATTTGTTTTTAGGAAGCAAAAGTGGAATGTATATCTATGATATAGCAAACCCAGCAACCCCTGAATTTGTATCAGAATTTCAACATGGAACAGCTTGTGACCCTGTCGTTGTAGACGGAGATTACGCTTATGTAACCTTGCGGGGGGGCAATTCCTGTGGAGCAACGGAAAGCGGATTGTTTATTATTGATATTTCGGATATTACCAATCCAGTCTTAGCAAAAATGTATGCTTTGGATGGTCCTTATGGATTGGGAGTAAAAGATGAAAAGCTTTTTGTGTGTGATGGAGATTCCGGTTTAAAGGTATTTGATAAGACTGATATTGATAATTTGGTTGAAATAAATCACTTTAAAGACATCATAACATTTGATGTTATTCCTCGTGAAGAAAATTTATTGATGATAGGAAATGATATTTTATATCAATACGAATATTTAGAAGATGGTATAGCCTTATTAAGCAGGCTTAATCTAGAATAATTACTAACTCAGAATGAGAAAGGCCACCATTTTAGGTGGTCTTTTTTTATGCCTATTACTGATATAATGTGTAGAATAAAAAAATTGACATACTTTTGTTAAACCAAAAACCAATCAATGGCGAAGAATTTAGTAATTGTGGAGTCACCCGCAAAGGCAAAAACGATAGAGAAATTTTTAGGAAAAGATTTTAAGGTAGAGTCCAGTTTTGGGCATATCGCAGACTTACCATCCAAAGAATTAGGAGTAGATGTAGAAAATGATTTTGCACCTAAGTATATTGTAGATGGAGAAAAGAAGAAGCTTGTAAAAAAACTGAAAGATTTAGCAGATAAGGCAGAAATTATATGGTTAGCAAGTGATGAAGATAGAGAGGGAGAGGCAATTTCTTGGCATTTGGCAGAAGAATTAAAGCTTGATAAAAGCAAAACAAGAAGAATTGTTTTTAACTCTATAACGAAGTCTGCCATACAGAAAGCCATAGAAAACCCAAGAGAGATAAACTATAATTTAGTAAATGCACAACAAGCACGAAGGGTATTGGATAGATTGGTTGGGTATGAGTTGTCTCCTGTACTTTGGAAAAAAATTAAGCCGGGATTATCTGCTGGGCGTGTGCAATCGGTAGCGGTTAGATTAATAGTAGAACGAGAACGAGATATTGAAGGATTTACAGCAGAAGCGTCATACAGGGTAGTTGCTGAGTTTAAAACGGCATCGGGGAATAGTTTTTCTGCCAAAATAAATAAAACATTTTCTAGTAAAAAAGAAGCAGAAGCTTTTTTAAATAAGAATATCGGAGCTAACTTTTCAATTGCTAATTTAGATAAAAAACCAGCAAAAAAATCTCCAGCAGCACCATTTACAACATCAACCTTGCAGCAAGAAGCAGCTCGTAAATTGTATTTTTCTGTAGGTAGAACAATGCAAGTTGCACAGCGTTTGTATGAGGCTGGTATGATTACTTATATGAGAACGGATAGTGTAAACTTGTCTAAGGAAGCCTTAGATGCAGCAAAAGAAGCGATTGTAGATAATTACGGAAAGGAATATAGTGAGGTTCGTAGTTTTGTTGGCAAGACAAAAGGGGCGCAAGAAGCACATGAGGCGGTTAGGCCTACAGATATGACAAGACAATCTCCTTCCTTAGAAAGGGATCAGTCGAGGTTATACGAACTTATATGGAAACGTACGTTGGCATCACAAATGAGCGATGCACAATTAGAGCGAACCAATGTCAAGATTAAGGCAGATAAACATTCAGAGGAATTTACAGCAAACGGAGAGGTTATAAAGTTTGACGGGTTCTTAAAAGTTTATTTGGAAGGAACTGATGATGAAGATAATAGTGAGGAACAAGAAGGAATGCTTCCTGCAATGAAAGTTGGTGAATCCTTAGTCAATAATTTTATTACAGCTACGGAGCGTTTTTCAAGGGCTCCCTATAGATATACAGAGGCCTCTTTGGTTAAGAAATTAGAGGAATTAGGAATTGGAAGACCGTCAACCTATGCACCAACAATTTCTACCATCCAAAATAGAGGATATGTAGAAAAAGGGACGATAGATGGTGTAGAGAGAAAATATACACAACTCGTCTTAAAAGCAGATAAATTACAGGAAAAGGGACTAACGGAAACTGTTGGTTCTGATAAAGGTAAAATGGTACCTACAGATATAGGTATGATTGTAACCGACTTTTTAGTGAGCCATTTTGAAACGATCTTAGATTACAATTTTACAGCAAAAGTAGAAGAGGATTTTGATGAGATTGCTGCAGGACATGAAGATTGGGGGAAGGTAATGAAAGATTTTTATAAAGACTTTCACCCTAAAGTAGAAGATGTAGAACAAAATGCAGAAAGAGCAAGTGGTGAGCGTATTTTGGGTACAGATCCAAAATCAGGAAGACAAGTATCTGTGCGTCTGGGTAGGTTTGGACCAATGGTACAGGTGGGAACGGCTGAAGAAGAAGAAAAACCGTTATTTGCTAGCCTTTTACCTGAGCATTCTTTAGCTTCTATTTCTTTTGAAGAAGCAATGGAATTATTTAAGTTGCCAAGAGATTTAGGCAAATATGAAAGCGAAGAAATTTCGGCAAATGTAGGTAGGTTTGGACCTTATGTTAAGTTTGGTAAAAAGTTTATCTCTATGGAAAAAGGAGAAAGTGCCTTAGATATTACTAAGGAGAGAGCCATAGAGCTAATCGTGGAAAAGCAAAAAGCAGACGCCCCAATTGCTTCTTATGAAGATATGGAAGTAACCAAAGGTGTAGGACGTTTTGGGCCCTTTATTAAGTGGAACGGAATGTTTATTAATGTGAGTAAAAAATATGATTACGATACACTCACACAGGCAGATATAGAAGAGCTAATAGAGACTAAAAAACAAAAAGAAATAGATAAGCTAATTCAGGAATGGCCAGAAGAAGGTATTCGCATTGAAAAAGCAAGGTGGGGTAGGCACAATGTTCTTAAAGGAAAAATTAAAGTAGAATTAGCAAAAACTGTTGATGCTACTAAAATTACTTTGGAAGAAGCCAAAGAAATGATAGCGAAAAAAACGCCTAAGAAGAAAGCAAAGGCAAAGGCAAAACCTAAGACTAAAAAATAATTATGGCATTCGATTTTTTGGTACCAGTGGCAGATAAGGTTTTGGCACATTGCGAGCTGCTTCCTCCACAGGCATTGGGAAAGAAAATTTACAAACACACTAAAAGAGATGGCTTACCAGTATTGGCAATAGCTTCTATTGCCATTATTGGTGTTAATGAATCCAGAAATGCCTTTGAAAAGAAACCAGAACAATTAGATGTTTCTGCAATACGGTTGGAGCTCTATAAATTAATGGTGGGGAATTGGAATTCCTCTATTGTTGATTTAGGAGATATTAATGCAGGAGAAGAGGTTAGCGATACTTATTTTGTAGTTAAAGAAGTAGTGGCGGGGCTTTTGGAAGAAAATATAGTTCCCATAGTTATAGGGCCAACACAAGATATTACGTATCCTTGCTACAGAGCCTTTGATGGACTTAAAAAAATGATTAATCTAGTAAATATAGATAGTCGGTTTGATTTTGGTGATCATGAAGAATTGATCTCTTCCCATTCGTATATGAGTAAGATTATAACCGATAAGCCTAACAATCTATTTAATTTCTCTAATATAGGATACCAAAGTTATTTTAATTCTCAAGAAGAGATAGATCTTATGGAGCGCCTTTTTTTTGACGCCTATCGGTTAGGAGAAGTTACATCAAACATTACTTTAATAGAGCCTTTACTTAGAAACGCCAATGTTGTTAGTTTAGATGCAAGGGCAATAAGAGCAAGTGAGGTAGGTATGCTGGATAATTTTTCTCCCAATGGCTTTACTGGTAGAGAGATTTGTGCTATAGCCAGGTATGCAGGTATTAGCGATAAAGTAGCGGTGTTTGGTTTGTTTGAAAGCGAAAATTCTAAGCAGTCATTTCAACTAATGGCACAAATAATATGGTATTTTATAGAGGGTTATAATTATAGAATACAAGAAGTACCCTATATAAATAAAGAAGACTTCACAAAGTATATTGTTCCTACAGACTCCCAGGAATTAGTCTTTTATAAAAGTAATCTAACAGAGAGATGGTGGGTAGAAGTACCATCTATTTTAGATTCATATAATAAAAGCGAAATCGCTGCGTTATTACCCTGCACCAAGGATGATTATGTTGTGGCAACCAACCAGGACATACCAGAAAGGTGGTTTAAGGCTTTTAAAAAAGGACTTAATTAAAAATTTAGTGTAATTAACGAGTCTTAATACAATAATTCATTTAAAATGAAGTTTTAATGAGTAATAATTGTGATTAAGAACTAGAATATCTTAAATCGAAATTTAACCTATAATTATGAAGAAACTATTGTTACTATCCATGGGATTTGTTTTTTTGCTTAGCAGTTGTGGTAAGTCGGGAGCAAAAGGAGAATTGATAGGAGCCCAAGGAAAAAAATGGTATCCAGAAAAGCCTTATGGAATGGAATTGATCCCTAGAGGGTCTTTTATTATGGGTAAGTCTGAAGAAGACCAAGCACAAGTGTTAAATGCGCCAACTAAAACAGTTACGGTGACTTCTTTTTATATGGACGATACCGAAATTACAAATAGTGAATACCGTCAATTTGTTGATTGGGTGAAGGATTCAATTACAAGAACCAAGTTAGCAATATTAGCGGATGAACTAGGTTTGAGTCCGGAAGATGGAGGTATTGGGGATTTTGCATTTAAAGATGCAGATACGACTAAGATGTCTGAGTATGATAAATATATGTTAGATAATTATAGTGGCGGTGGTCCAACGGGATATGAAGGTAGAGCTTTAAATAGAGATGAAGATCTTATTTGGGATACATCTGAATATCCAGATGAATATTATGTTGAGGTGATGGATAAATTATACATCCCAGAGGAAGAGGCATATAATGGGCAACGTACTATAGATGTTACACAACTTGTTTATAAATATAGTTGGATGGATATTGAAGCTGCAGCTAGAGCAAAAGGCAAAGGCAGTAGAAAAGATTTTATCAAACAAGTGGAATTGCCTATTTATCCTGACACAACCGTATGGATTAAAGATTTTGAATATTCGTATAATGAGCCTATGCACAACGATTATTTTTGGCACGATGCCTACAGTGATTACCCTGTAGTAGGTGTAACTTGGGATCAAGCTACAGCTTTCTGTAATTGGAGAACTAAATTTAAAAATGACGATCAAAAAGGAAGAGGCAAGCAGTTTGTGAATAAGTTTAGATTGCCAACTGAAGCGGAGTGGGAATATGCTGCAAGAGGTGGAATAGAAGGCGGTATGTATCCCTGGGGAGGCCCTTATGTAATTAGTGATACAGGTTGTTATATGGCAAATTTTAAACCACAACGTGGAGATTATGCAGCAGATGCAGCATTGTATACAGTAGAGGCAAAATCTTTTGAGCCCAATGAATTTAACTTATACAATATGGCTGGTAATGTTTCAGAATGGACTAATTCTAGTTTTGACCCAAGTACGTACGACTTTGTTTCTACGATGAACCCAAATGGAGGGGATAGTAGTAATGATAGAAGGGTAATACGAGGAGGTTCTTGGAAAGACGTTGCGTATTTCTTACAAGTATCAACAAGAGACTACGAATACCGTGATTCATCTAGAAGCTATATAGGCTTTAGAACCGTACAAGATTATATGGGAGAAGAAGATTCTACCAACTAAACAAAAATTCGAATAAATTTAACCCTAAATACTTATATTAAACCTAAAATTAAATTTAAAATTATGGCACAATCAAAATCAACAAAGAAATTATTTAATATGGCTTATGGCCTAGGAGCATCAGTAGTAATTATTGGAGCATTGTTTAAAATTCTTCACTGGGAATTAGGACCTTTAAATGGTGGCGTATTATTAGCTGTAGGTCTTATTACAGAGGCCCTTATTTTTGCAATTAGTGCATTTGAACCAGTAGAAAGTGAATTAGACTGGGCTTTAGTATATCCAGAATTAGAAGGTGGTCAAGCTTCTTCTAAAAAGAAAAGTGACGCTCAAGAAATAAAAGAAGCTGAAGCATCATTATCTAAAAAATTAGATGAGATGTTAAAAGAAGCTGGTGTAGATGCTGAATTAATGGGAAGCCTTGGTAATAGCATTAAGAACTTTGAAGGTGCTGCCAAAGGTATTGCACCAACTGTTGATGCAATGGAATCTACAAGAAAGTATTCTGATGAAATGGTACAAGCTGCATCTCAAATGGAGTCTTTAAATAGCTTATACAAAGTACAATTAGAAAGTGCTAGTAAACAAGCTTCAATAAATGAAGAAGTAGTTCAAAATTCTTCTGCATTAAAAGACCAAATGTCGTCCTTAGCAACAAACTTGTCTTCCTTAAACGGAGTTTATGGCGGTATGCTATCTGCAATGAGCAAAAACTAATTAGTAGCTACTAATACACCCAAATCAAATTATTAATTAATACTAATTAGAAAATATGGCATCAGGAAAAGATTCTCCACGTCAGAAAATGGTCAACTTAATGTACTTGATCTTTATTGCGATGTTGGCCTTAAATATGAGTAAAGAAGTTCTTTCAGCATTCGGTATAATGAATGCAAAGTTTGAAGCTTCTAACCAAAAAACAACAGATAATAACGTCGCTTTTTTAAGCAGCTTAGAAACCAAAGCTTCTGAAGACGCTACTAAATATGGTAGTTTGTTAGCGAATGCAAAAACCATAAAAGCGTTGTCTCAAGAATATTATGATTATTTAGAGGCTTTAAAAACGGATATGTTAAAGGATGTAGAAGATCCTACGGACTATCAAGTTATGGATAAGACAGATTATCTAGATCAAAAATTCTTTCAAGGAGATAATTTAGCTCCAGAAGGTAAAAAGTTTATGGAGAAGTTGATTGGCTACCGTACAGAAGTTGCGGGTATCTTAACGAAAGAAAAGATGGGATCAATAGCAGCATCTGTAAAAGATAGATTTAACTCAGGTGACGCTAAAAATGAAGTTAAAAACAGAGATGGCAATACGTTATCTTGGTTGCAATACAATTATGAAGGATATCCTTTAGTTGCATCATTAACTAAAATTACAGCCTTACAAGCCGATATTAAAAATACAGAAGAAGATGCTTTAAAATCAATGTTAGAAGGTGAGTTAACAAATCAGGTTTCGTTAAAAAACTTTGCCACATCACTTTCTGCTTCTAAATCTGCTTTTTATACAGGTGAAAAATACGATGGTAAGATCATTATTAGTAAAACAGATAATTCTTCCAAGCCAGTAAAAGCAGAATTAACCTTAGATGGTAGAAAACTGACTGAAGGAACAGATTATAAGTTAGAAGATGGTGGTGTAAAGATGCTTATTAGTGCTGGTACTGCTGGCGACCATACTGTTGCAGGAAAGTTATATTTTATGCAGGATGGTGAAGAAATTCCAGTAGACGTAAACAATTCTTTTGCTACAATTAGTATGCCTAACTCAGCACTTATTGCAGCTGATAAGATGAATGTAGTTTACCGTGGGGTTGCAAACCCAATGACAATCTCTATACCTGGTATACCAAACAATAAAGTAAGAGCATCTGCTCCTGGTTTAAAAGCAGTAAGTGGTAGTAAGTATGTTATGACACCAGGTACTGGTAGAACTGTAAAGATTACTGCATCTGGGACATTACCTGATGGTAAGCCAGTTAGTTCTTCATCAGAATTTAGAATTAAAGATATACCTAGCCCAACGGGTTCTATTAGAGGAGAAACAGGTAGTGTAAAAATGCCTCGTAAAAATTTAGAAGTATCAACGATTGGCGCAATCTTGGATGATTTTGATTTTGATTTAAACATTGGAGTTAGCGGATTTAAATTTAAAGTTCCTGGACAACCAACAATAGTTGTAAAAGGTAGAAAATTAGACAGTAGAGCAGTATCTGCTTTAAAAAGAGCAAAAAGAGGTGATATGGTTCAGATATTTGATATTGAAGCCTACATTACAAACAACAAAAGCTATAGGTTGAAGAAAGTTTCTAGTGTACTTGTAGAAATTACAAACTAGAATAATAAGTGAACTATATGCAAGCTACTAGTTAACTAGTAGCTTGTATTTAGCTTAAAAAATAAAATTTAAAGATGAATTGGAAAAACATTTTATTAGTAGGATTTGTAGCAACATTTTCACTATCTGCGATGGCGCAATCAAACGTATTGAATGCTAAAAATCCATCAGAAATTGGCGTAAAGACTGAGGCTCAAATTAAGAAAGATAATGACGGCCCTTTAAAATACGGTTATGTAGATGACAGAGATGTGTTATGGTCTACTACTATTTGGGAAGTTATAGATTTGGATGAGCGTGTAAATTTTCCACTGTATTACCCTGTAGATACAATAGATATAGGTAAAAACAGAAGGTCTTTATACCATGTTATAATGAAAAGTATAAAAGAGGGTAAATTAGAGGTTTATGCCGATTCTTACTTTACTGAAAAAAGGCAATTAAGTGATCTTAAGGCCTCTATGCAAAAGATAGATACTACCGATTATGGTTACGATCAGTTTAATGCTGGTGAAGAAGTTTCTCCAGAGTATATTAACAAAAGAGATCTTGTAGCTGCTGATTTAGAAGAGTATCTAATTAAAGGTATGTGGTATTTTGATAAGCGACAAGGAGAATTAAAATACCGTTTGTTAGGTATTGCTCCTGTGGCACCAGATGTTAACTTTATAGATGATGAGTCTGTAGCTATTGAAGGTAATAAAATTCCACTTTTCTGGGTGTTTTATCCAGAAGCTAGAGAAATTTTACATACAGCGAAAGTCTTTAACCAACGAAATTCTGCCAGTCCAATTTCTTTTGATATGCTGTTGAACTCTAGAAGGTTTAATGCTGTTATTTACAAAGAAGAAAATGTGCATGGCGATCGTAAAATTAAAGATTACATCTCAGACAACGCATTGTTCCAATTGCTTGAGTCCAAAAGAATTAAAGAGGCTATCAGGGATAGAGAACAAGATATGTGGAGCTATTAAATGTTTTAGAATTCCAATTCAAAAATAAAATTAAACTCCCTTGGATTTTTTCCAGAGGAGTTTTTTTTATGGTATAAATCCAGCTACTTTCTATACTTTTGCGGGATGGTAGATTATTTGGTTGTTGGTTTAGGTTTGGCTGGTATTTCTATGTGTGAAACTTTAGAGAAGAACAAAAAAAGTTTTAAAGTAATTGCAGACGAATCCCAGACGTCTTCTGTTGTTGCAGGAGGTTTATACAATCCTGTTATTTTAAAAAGGTTTACACTTGCTTGGAATGCGAAAGAACAACTAAGTATAGCATTGCCATTGTATAAAGCTTTGGAAGAGAAGTTGCAGGTGCAACTAGATTATAAAATTCCTGTACTGCGGAAGTTTACATCTATAGAGGAGCAAAATTTATGGTTTGAGGCGTTAGATAAGCCGCAGCTACATCCCTTTTTGTCCCCTAGAATTCTTCAAAACAACAATCCTAAAATTGAAGCACCATTTGGATATGGAGAAGTTTTAAATACGGGAAGGATTGACACGAATTTGCTTTTATTTACCTATAGTAGATACCTTGAAAATAAAGAGGTTTTACAAAAAGAAACTTTTACGTATTCAGAATTAAAAGTAGAAAACAATAGTGTTACATACAAGGGTATTGTAGCTAAAAGAATAGTTTTTGCTACAGGTTTTGGACTTAAAAGTAACCCGTATTTTAATTACTTACCATTGCACGGAACCAAGGGCGAGCTGTTAACCATTAAGGCACCAGAACTAAAAGAGGATAAGGTCGTAAAATCATCGGTTTTTATCATTCCAATGGGTAATGATTTGTACAGAATTGGAGCTACCTATAATAGAGATGATAAAACCAACGCGGTTTCTAAAGAGGCAAAAGAAGAGCTCTTAAAAAAGTTAGATACATTTTTAAAGTGTTCATATGAGGTTGTGGACCATAAGGCAGGTATACGCCCTACTGTTGCAGATCGTAAACCATTGGTAGGTGAGCATCCGAAACATAAAAATATTTTCGTTTTAAATGGTTTTGGTTCTCGAGGCGTTATGACCGGACCTTATGCAGCACAACAATTGTATAATTTTATGGAGCATAAGACACCAATAGCATCAGAGGTAGATTGTAAACGTTTTATAAAAAGATACGTTACTTCTTTACAGCAGTAGCATCATAATTTATAAACATATTAATCCAAATATTTCGAGATAACCGCATAATAATGGGCATAAAGCCAACAAGAGTTGCTACAATACACAAAAAGCTAACAAATAAGCTGGTTTTAATCCAAATAAAAGAAATAACAAAGGCAGCTACGGCAAATGCAATTCCAACACCATAACTAACATACATTGCGCCATAAAAAAAAGAAGGTTCCATTTTATATTTAGTGTTACAATGTGAGCAACGCTCATACATATTAAATATATTTGCCATTCTGTACGGATTTTTGTCTGTATACATACTTTCTAGGTGACATTTTGGACAAGTTCCTGTTAAAATACTATAGAGTTTGTTTCCTTTTTTTAACATTTGCAAAAGTTTTTACAAATGTATCATTTTGATAAATTTAAAAGCGAATAATAGTTATAAAATATGCTTAATATACACAACCTATCTGTCTCTTTTGGTGGAGAATATTTATTTGAAGAAATATCGTTTCGACTTAACCCTGGAAACCGTGTTGGACTGATAGGAAAAAATGGTGCTGGAAAATCCACATTACTAAAGTTATTGTCTAAAGAAATGCCATTGGATAGTGGTACAATAGCATCAGACAAAGATGTAAAAATTGGATTCTTAAAACAGGATATAGATTTTATGGAAGGCAGATCTGTCCTAGAAGAATCATATCAGGCTTTTGAAGAGATTAAAGCATTGGAGGAGAAGCTAGATGTTATAAACCATCAATTGGCAGAACGTACAGATTATGAAAGTGAAAGTTATAGTCAGTTAATAGTAGACTTAAATGATATCACCCATCATTATGAAATATTAGGGGGCTATAATTACCAAGGAGAGACAGAGAAAGTACTTCAAGGATTAGGGTTTAGAAGAGAAGATTTTGACAAAAAAACGGAAACCTTCTCTGGAGGTTGGCGTATGCGTATAGAATTAGCAAAATTACTTTTGCAAACGAACGATGTATTACTATTAGATGAGCCTACCAACCATTTGGATATAGAATCTATTATTTGGTTAGAACAATTTTTAAAAGGATATACAGGATCTGTGGTTATTGTATCACATGATAAAATGTTTTTAGATAATGTAACCAATAGAACCATTGAGATTTCTTTGGGTAGAATTTACGATTACAACAAGCCTTATTCTAAATATCTCATTCAGCGTAATGAGTTAAAGACACAACAATTAAGTGCGCAAAAAAATCAGGAAAAGCAAATACAGCAAACAGAAAAGCTTATAGAAAAGTTTAGAGCAAAGGCCTCTAAAGCTTCTATGGCGCAATCTTTAATAAAAAAATTAGACAAAATAGATAGGATAGAAGTAGATGAAGATGATAATAGTGTCATGAGTTTACGTTTTCCCATTTCTGTAACACCAGGTAAAATTATAGCAGAGATTGAGGACTTGTCTAAAAACTATGGTGACAACCATGTCTTACAAAACATCGATTTATTAATTGAACGGGATAGCAAAACTGCTTTTGTTGGGCAAAACGGACAAGGAAAATCTACGCTTGCCAAGATAATGGTGGGAGATTTGGAATATTCAGGTCATTTAAAACTAGGGCATAATGTTCAAATAGGATATTTTGCTCAAAATCAAGCAGAGTATTTAGACGGGACCAAAACCGTTTTGGATACGATGATAGATGCTGCCAATGAAACCAATCGCAGTAAAGTAAGAGATATACTAGGATCCTTTTTGTTTCGAGGCGATGAAGCAGATAAGTACGTAAGGGTATTGTCTGGAGGAGAGCGTAATCGTTTGGCTTTGGCTAAAATGTTACTACAACCATTTAATGTTTTGGTTATGGATGAACCTACAAACCATCTCGATATTAAATCGAAAAATGTTTTAAAACAAGCATTGCAAAACTTTGAAGGGACTTTGATCTTGGTATCGCATGATAGAGATTTCTTACAAGGTTTAACCAACAAAGTGTATGAGTTTAAGGATCGGAAAATAAAAGAATACTTAGGCGATATTGATTACTACCTTGATGCACGTAAAGCTGAGAACTTTAGGGCTATTGAAAAAAAGACGAAAGTAAAGAAAGCTGAAAAAAAAGATGAAGATAAAAAGGTAGAGTATAAAGATCAGAAAAAGCTTAAATCGCTTAAGAATAGGTTAAGTTCAGTAGAAAGTAATATTTCCAGTTTGGAAAAAGATATAAAAAAAATAGATCAAGATCTTTTACTCAATTATGACGCTACCATAGCAAAGCCTAATTTCTTTGACAATTATGAAGCGAAAAAGAAAGAACTTAAAGAATTAATGAGTTCGTGGGAAACACTTACAATGAACTTAGAAGAGCTTTAGGTCTTTAATAGTACCTATGTCGTAGGAAATATACCACTTTAATTGTGTGTTTCACAACAAATATTACCGTTTATACAGCATTTGATCTAATATTTTTGCTCATTCTCTAATTATAACTTCTCTTTGTATTATAATACTTGTTAAATTAGGTAGAAATGAAAAGAGAATTAGCATTTTTAATTGCGTTATTTTTTGGTATAGTTCAAACATTTGGTCAGGTAAGCCATAAAGAAGAACAAGCTTTAGTAGATTTATACAAGGCTACAAATGGCAGTGAATGGAGTATACAATGGGATTTAAATTCTCCTGTATCTACTTGGAAAGGAGTTACGGTAAAAGAGGATCGTGTTATAGGATTAAAATTATTTCGCAATAACCTACAAGGTACTATTCCTCAGAGTATTCATAAATTAAAATACCTTACGAGTTTAAATTTAGCGTTTAATAAGCTTGAGGGGGATATTCCTGAAACGATTTGTAAGTTAGTAGAACTAAAGAAGTTAAACTTAGAAATGAATTTGCTATCTGGAGAATTGCCAGAAAAAATAGGCAAATTAACTCAGTTAGAAAGTTTAGTATTGTTTAACAATTTAATTACTGGGGAAATTCCAGAAAGCATCGGAGAATTACATAATTTAAAAGAGCTCAACGTTTCTAGTAATAAATTAGTGGGTAGAATTCCAGATGAGTTAGGAAATTTAACTAAGTTAGAAAGTTTAGGCCTATTTGAAAATACATTGGTTGGGTTTATACCTTCAGAGATTGGTAATCTTGTAAAGTTAAAAGAGCTTGTTATTGCAAATAATCAATTAATGGGAGATATACCAAAAGAGTTTGGTCAGTTGGTAAATTTACAGGTGTTACAACTACAAAATAATAAATTCAATGCATTTAAAAGTTTAGACTTTTTAAATTCAAAAGAGATCTTAGTTTTTGATTTTGATGGAAAAGAACCAGGATTAAAATTTAGAGATATTAATGCAGCAAAAACAGGAGTAGCTGAAACTGAATTTGAAGAAGATAAAGAGAATTAGTTGGTTAGTATAAGTTGGTTAGTTTAAAAAGAGCGCTATTTAGCGCTCTTTTTTTGTGATTTATTTAACTATTTAGGGTTATTTAAAATCCCTAGTTTTGTTAAAAAAAGGATGCGCAGAAATATTTTAATAATTTTAGGAGTAGTCATTCTAGCTTTAGCTATTCTAGCTTCTTACTTTATTGCGGAAGGCGGCAATAAACAAATTCCAAAACCTGAAAAAATAGTAAAAACTGTTTTTGTTGATACTGTTAAAAACGGGGCTATTCCTATAATGATAGCGGCAAATGGGAATTTAGTAGCAAAAAGAAGATTGGCTTTGTATTCCGAAGTCCAAGGTGTTTTTAAAACAGGAAGAAAATTATTTAAAGAAGGGCAAGAGTATAAAAAAGGAGAGACAATTATTAGCATAGATGCAGCGGAATATTATGCCAGTGTACAATCTGCAAAAAGTAACCTTTATAATTTAATTACGGCTATAATGCCAGATTTAAGGCTAGACTATCCGCTAGTTTTTTCTAAATGGCAAAAATACCTCATAAATTTTGACATAAATAAAGGGACACCAGAGTTGCCAGAGATGACATCTGAAAAGGAAAAGTTCTTTATTTCGGGGAAAGGTATACTCACCAACTATTACAATGTAAAAAATCTTGAACAGCGCCTCGCAAAATATCAAATAAGGGCGCCTTATACTGGTATTTTAATAGAAGCCTTAGTAACTGAAGGTACATTGGTTCGCTCTGGCCAAAAGCTTGGCGAGTTTATTAATACAAATGTGTATGAGTTGGAGGTAGCTATTGGTAAAACGTATAGCGACTTGTTAAGAATAGGAAAATCAGTAGCACTAACCAATCTAAATAAAACTAAAACCTACACTGGTAAAGTGACCAGAATAAACGGAAGGGTAGATCAGGCATCACAAACAATTACTGCTTTTATAGAGGTTGCAAATGATGATTTGCGAGAAGGAATGTTTTTAGAGGCAAATTTAAATGCCAAAGAAGAAGAAAATGCTATTGAAATAGATAGAGGTTTGTTGTTAGAAAACAACCGAATATATGTTGTTAAGGATTCTGTTCTAGATTATATAGATGTAAACCCTATCTATTTTACAGAAAAAAAAGTAGTGCTTAAAAATGTACCAGATGGAGAAGTAATCGTTTCTAAACCTGTCGTAGGAGCTTATGCAGGAATGTTGGTGAGTATTTATGAAGCAAAAACTAAAGCTGCCAAATAATGAGAAATATAGTAGCTTATTTTATCAAGTACCATGTTGCGGTGAATGTCATTGTAATTGCATTTTTTATTTTTGGGGTGGTAGGTGCACTAAATTTAAAATCGTCCTATTTTCCATTATCAGAAACTCAAAACATAACGATTAGTATAGCTTACCCTGGAGCTTCTCCACAAGAGGTGGAAGAAGGTATTGTTTTACAGATTGAAGATAACTTAAAAGGCTTGCAGGGCATAGATAGGGTAACGTCAACGTCAAGAGAGAATAGTGGAACCATTAATGTAGAAATTGAAAAGGGTAGAGATGTAGATTTTATGCTCTTGGAAGTTAAAAATGCAGTAGACAGGGTGCCGTCATTTCCTACGGGAATGGAGCCTTTGGTTGTTTCTAAAAGAGAAATCATAAGGGAAACAATTAGTTTTGCTATTAGTGGAAAAGATGTTTCTTTAACGACTCTAAAGCACATAGGGAGACAGATTGAAAATGACATTAGAGGTATGGATGGGATATCTCAAATTGAAATATCGGGATATCCTGAAGAAGAAATTGAAATAGCCGTAAACGAAAGTAAGTTATTGGCTTATAACCTTTCTTTTGATGATGTGGCACAAGCAGTTGCAAATTCTAATATTCTAACAACTGGAGGTACTATTAAGACCAGTACAGAAGAGTTTTTAATTCGAGCAAATAATAAATCATATTACGGGGATGAGCTTTCTAATTTAATTGTTAGGGCAGACCCATCTGGGCTTACCATTCGATTAAAAGATGTAGCCACTACAAGGGACCGGTTTTCAGAAACTCCTAATGCGTTATATTTCAATGGAGAAATAGCAGTATATGCAGAAATTACAAGTACCAATACGGAAGACTTGCTTACCTCAGCTGAAAAAATAAAAGAGTATATAAAAGAATACAATGAAAAAAACAGCCACATACAATTGCATGTGGTTGATGATAGATCTGTAACACTTAATGAACGGACTACTTTATTGATTGAAAATGCCATAAGTGGAATAATTCTGGTGTTACTATTTTTATCACTTTTCTTAAATACTAGGCTCGCTTTTTGGGTAGCTTTTGGACTGCCAGTTGCTTTTTTAGGGATGTTTATTTTTGCTGGATTTTTCAATGTAACTATTAACGTGCTTTCCTTATTTGGGATGATTATTGTTATAGGTATTTTGGTAGATGATGGTATTGTGATTGCAGAAAATATTTACCAGCATTATGAGAAGGGTAAAAATCCAATTGAAGCAGCGATAGATGGGATAATGGAAGTAATCCCTCCAATAATAGCGGCAGTGGTAACGACAATATTAGCTTTTTCAATATTCTTGTTTTTAGATGGTAGAATAGGACAATTTTTTGGGGAAGTATCCATTATTGTAATCTTAACTTTGGTGGTTTCATTAATAGAAGCTTTAATTATTTTACCCGCGCATCTGGCGCATTCCAAAGCATTAAAACCTATAGATAATAAACCTAAGACAGGCATTGCTACGTTATTTAGTAAACTCAGAGTTATTAATGATTTTGGGGATAAAATTATGGTTTGGCTTCGAGATAAGTTATATAGTCCTGTTTTAGACTTTTCTCTTAAAAATAAATTCTTAACGTTTTCAATTTTTGTAGCAATGTTATTACTTACCATTGGTTCTACAATGGGCAATATTGTTAGAGTAGCTTTCTTTCCAAGGACAGCAAGTGATTCTGCTAGGGTAACCTTGACAATGCCTAATGGAACTAATGAAAAGGTTACAGACTCTATCATTAGTCTTATTGAAGAAAAAGCTAAAATTGTAAACCAAGAACTTACGGAAAAATACTTAGAAGGAACCGATAAAGTATTGTTTGTAAATTTGATTAAGATATTAGGGCCAGGTTCCTCTAGTGCGGAGCTGCAAATAAGTTTATTGCCAGGAGAACAACGACCAGATGAGATACAATCTAATATCGTTACAAATAGGTTAGACGAGTTGGTTGGCCCTGTTATAGGTGTAGAAAGTTTAATTTATGGCTCAGGTGGTAATTTTGGAGGTAGTCCAGTTTCTGTCTCACTTTTAGGGAATAATATTAAAGAACTAAAAGGAGCTAAAAAGGAAGTGAAAGATGCATTATTAAACAATGTTCTTTTAAAAGATGTAGCCGATAATGACCCTGCAGGTATTAAAGAAATTCGATTAGAATTAAAAGATAACGCCTATCTCTTAGGACTCGATTTAAAAAGTGTTATGAGTCAAGTTCGTTCAGGATTCTTTGGCGCCCAAGTGCAACGCTTTCAAAGGGGGCAAGACGAAATTAGAGTTTGGGTAAGGTATGATAGGGAAGATCGTTCCTCTATTACTAATTTGGATGAAATGAGAATCCAAACGCCTGATGGTGATAAAATTCCATTGAAAGAAATAGCCAATTATACCATAGAAAGAGGGGATGTCGCTATTAATCACTTGGACGGAAGAAGAGAAATAGAGGTTACGGCTGATATTAAAGACGACAAGACTACAACTGCAGTAGATATAATGGCCAGTTTGCGTAAAGAGGTTATGCCAGGCATACTTTCTAGATATCCAACAGTTAGCGCATCTTACGAAGGACAAAATAGGGAGCGTCAAAAAATGACAGACTCTGTTGGTTTTGTAGCTTTTTCAGTTTTAATACTTATTTATATAACCATAGCATTCACATTTAGAAGCTTTAGTCAGCCCTTATTATTAATGCTTTTAGTGCCATTTAGCTTAACAGCTGTTGCATGGGGACATTGGATTCATAATTTTCCATTGAATATGCTGTCTGCGTTAGGGATTATTGCCTTAATTGGGATAATGGTGAATGACGGATTGGTGCTTATAGGTAAGTTTAATAATAACCTTAGAGAAGGTTTAAAATTTGATGATGCTCTTTATGAAGCAGGTAGAACGAGGTTTAGAGCTATATTTTTAACTTCTATAACTACCATTGCTGGGTTAGCACCTTTAATGTTAGAGAAGAGTAGGCAAGCGCAATTTTTAAAGCCTATGGCAATCTCCATTGCTTATGGAATTGGTTTTGCCACTGTACTTACCTTGATTTTATTGCCCATATTTTTGTCTTTTGGCAACACCGTAAAAGTGGGGAGCAAATGGCTAGTTACAGGTAAAGATGTTACAAAAGAAGAAGTAGAACGCGCTATCAAGGAACAAAATGAGGCAAAGCATTTAGAGGGTCTAAATTTTAAAAAAGACGTATAGATTGTAGTATAATTTTTTAATAGAATGAACAAATTTAATAAATACATATTTCAATATTATTTCCTAGTAGTATTGTGTTTTTTTACAGTAAATATAATTGTTGCGCAAGATCATATTCTTACAAAGTCAGAAGCAATAAAATTGGCTCTAGAAAGTAATTTTGGGATTCAAATGGCTACCAATGATATTAAGATAGCTGAAAATAATGCAGCCGTTCTAAATTCTGGCTATCTGCCAACCCTGTCAGCAACTGCAGGTGCAGATTATAGCAAGACCAATAGTAATTTTGAATATCCTGGTCAGTTTTTAGATGGCGGGGAGCCAAGGCCGGATGCTGAAATAAATGGGGCAGAAGCTCGAAGGTATAATTCTGGTTTAAACCTATCATACACTTTGTTTGATGGTTTAGGGAGGCATTATAACTACAAAAGATTAAAGGAACAGTATAAATTAAGTGAATTACAAGCACGGGAAACAATAGAAAATACATTACTACAATTGTTTAGTGTGTATTATGAAATAGCTCGTTTAGAAGAGAATCAACAAGTTTTAATAGGAACATTGCAGATTTCTAGCCAGCGTGTAATCAGGGCAGAATACGCTTTTGAGTATGGGCAAAATAGCAAGTTAGATATCTTAAATGCTCAGGTAGATTTAACCAATGATAGTATTAACGTTTTAAACAATAACTTACAGTTAAGTAATGCTAAGCGCGATTTAAATGTAGTATTAAATCAGGATTTAGATACCAATTTTAGGGCAGATACTATTGTTAGCTTTTTACCTAGATTAGCATTTAAGTCCTATGTAGAAAATGCTTTAGTTAATAATGTGAGTTTGCAACAGGCAGAAAGCAACCTTACTATTAATGATTATGATGTAAAAGTAAGTAAGTCTGGCTATTTGCCGAGTTTGGATTTAACGGGTTCTTACGGATGGAATTATAACCAAAGTGCACCCTCTGCCTTTTTTGGAGGAACCAATACCAAATCTAGTGCATTAGGATTAGGAGCTAGTTTAAGCTGGAATTTGTTTGACGGAGGTAGTACTAGTACTAGAATTAAAAATGCTAAAATTCTTTATAAGAATCAGGAACTGGCAATAAAACAGATTGCATTGCAAACCAATGCCAATGTAGAGAATGCGTTGGCAGCATATGATAATAGACTACGTATTTATGAAATTCAAGAGCAGAATGTAAAAACCAATCAAAACAACTTCGAGCGTTCAACAGAACAGTTTCAGTTGGGGCGCATCAGTTCCATAGAATTTAGGCAAGCACAAATTAACTTATTGAATGCAGAAACAAATAAAAATTTAGCCAAGTATGATGCCAAATTAGCGGAATTGCAGTTGTTGCAATTAACGGGGCAGTTATTAAACGTTGCATTTTAACTATTATGTACGAACACTTTTTTCAATGTCCCTATTGCTGGGAAGAAATATCAATGCTTTTAGATAGTTCTATCTCTAAGCAAAACTATATTGAAGACTGTGAAGTGTGCTGTAGCCCTATAGAAATTACGCCAGAATTTAGGGATAATGAGTTGATTGGTTTTACTGCCAATAATATTGAACAATAAAAAATAATTTTTACAAAAAAAATACGCTCTTATTCATAAAACGGTTAGGGCTTTAATCTGTCTGTCCGAAATGGATAGGCAGGTAAGTTGGCACCATTCACCAAATTTACATCGGGTTTACCTACAAAAGCATAACGAACGTAAAGGGGTTTCTTTACCTGAGTGTGTTTTAGTAGTATCGTATTGCCTTTAATTTTGGCTTCGGCAGGAAACCATTTGCCAGAGCTATCTGCTAACCAAAAACTAGTAGGTGTTTTTCCATTTACTGTTTTTAGCCCATCTGCATCATTAAAATGAACAATTATAGTGTTTTTCTTAGTCTTAATACGCTTCATTGATGGGCCATTCGCCTTTATGCTCTTATCAAAATTATTTTTTGTAGCAAACAAGGCTAAACGCTTTCCGATCGGTAGTTTGTCTTTTGGATGTATATTTTTTACATCACCCAAATCTATTGTGTTTACTACTGAAGTATTAGGTGATGTAAGTGCTTTTAGTTGAGAATCACGCATCCAAGCCCAAGAATGGGCAGCCGGACTTTCTGGATTGATATTCTCCCCTGAATCTAAATTTTGACCAAAACCAGGAAGCATAACAATCATAAATTGAAAATCGTTAGTATTCCATTCTTTTCGGTAACGTTTTATCCACTCATTAAGGACATCTCCATAAATTAACATCCCCGAATTTCTAGAATACCATGGTTCTTTTAACATGCCGTACATAGATTGCGTATTGCGTTCCCCTTGATACCAAACTAAACCGCGACAAGCAAAAGGAATCAATGGATGTATCATAGCATTATAGAGGATATTGGATTGTCTACGCAAGAAAACATCATCCGGACCTGACCAAGGTTTTGGTCCTTCTAAAATTGTTTGTATCCTATTTTTGATTTCAAAATCGGCATCAAACTCATTCATCATCGTTTTGAAATGTGGCACTGTTTCTATCATATCTCTAGGCATCCAGGCTTCTAGGGATGAACTTCCCCAAGCCGTTAAAATAATGCCTACGGGCACATTGACAGATTTCCTTAGAAAGTATGCAAACGAAAAAGCAACGGCACTATTAGGGTGTTCAGTAACCCATTCTCCCTCACAGCGATCCTGTGGTTCAAAGGCAACGGTCCTTTTTACGGTAAAACTTCTAATTTTTGAAGCCATTGGTCTTAGGGCCTGTATGTCTGGAATGCCATCGATACCCATTTGCATATTGGATTGCCCAGAACAAATCCATACTTCACCCACTAAGATATCTTCAATGCTTATTTCTTCGTTAACAGCAGAAATTGTCATTTTTTCAGGTGTAAAACTAGCCGTTAAAGGATCTAAATAAAGGTTCCATTTACCGTCATTGTCGGCAGTTGCTTCTTTCTTTTGATTTTCAAACACTACAGTTATCAGCAGATTAGGACTAGCTGTTCCCCAGACGGGGACTTTCATATTTTGTTGCAATACCATATGATCTGTAAACGGAGATGCTACTGTTAGTGTATTCGTGATTTTTAGATTTGAAATGGTTTTTGTTGCAGCAATGCTCGTATTGCCATAGAAACAAAATCCAATAGTTAAAACAATGCTTAATAATAGTTGGGTTTGTTTTTTCATTTTTTGTATACTGTTAGTTAGATAATCATGAACAGTCATCCAGGCTAAATCATCCCAATAGCCTGTGTCGTTCGCTTGTTTTGTGTCTTTTGTAGTTCTTCCATTGACAACAATGGTATTCATTTTTTTAGTTAACGAATTTCCTTTTTTACAGGTTCGCATCGTTTTATATCCAGCCCTATTAAACATAGCGGGCATCGTATGATTCTCCAAACTTCGGATTTTAAAATTGCTTTCCTCGGGAAGGCAAATGCCAAAGTGTTCGTCCGCTCATAATCATATGCCGAGAAGGTGAGCAAACAGCGCCAGACCAAGATTCCATATGGTAGGCACTTTCTAAAACAAGCCCCTCTTCAGCTAGCTTACTGATATTTGGTGTTTCCAAAATAGATTTAGGATCATAAGCCTGTAAATCAAATGGCGACTGATCATCCACCAAAACGAATAAAAAATTGGGACATTTTCCTTCTTTAGACAGCGCCTTTCCATCCTTACAGCTGTAAAATAACAAGAGAGCAATAGGCATTATTAAAAATAATTTTATATAGTTCTTCATGAAAATTTTCGAAAGTATATTTATTAATAACCACTAATTTACTTTTTCCACGTTGATATAAAACGCATTGCTTGGAGTACCATCTTCCATATCAAAATAGGCCAAAAGTTCTGTTTCTCCTTGTGCTACTTCCATCTCTATAACGGCAGCTTCAGCATCATTATTTACATCAACCTCTAGGGTTTTATCAGCTATTTTTAAATACGCTTTTTTAAACTTCATCGTTTTTCCATTAGCATTACGAGCCATATAATGTGTGCCAGGTGTGCCGTCTTTTATTGCTGCTCCAAGCGCCAAGCCACTCTCTGCTGGCCATCTTCTAAGGTGAAACGTATAAGTTCCTGCTGTAACAAAATTCACGGAAAAAGGTGCTGGTTTCATGGGTTTTCCAGCGCGAATCATTTGTTGGTTCCACGGAGGGTAATAATCTATGGTACGCGCATCATGACAGGTTAATACATCTGTTTTACCTGTGCCTAAATCAATAACTGAATATTTGGTTTCTTTAATGACGTCTTCCCACCAACTATCATAAAAAGCATTCATTTCCGCTACTTTTTCTGGATGTAGATCGGCAATATTATTTTCTTGCCCAGGATCTTCAGAAATATTATAAAGGGCCTTCCTTTTAATAAGTCTCCAATTATCATCCATAACACAGCTATTTTTTCCTTTTATTGGCCAAGATACACGTTGAGTATCTGTTACTAAGTATCTATGTTTAGCTTCGCTTTTGCCTAAGATATAATCACTCATATCTTTACCATCCATTGTTTTTGTAGGCGTAAAGCTTTGTCCCGTTAGTTTTGTAAGTGTAGGGAGCATATCTACGTGAGCCACTAAATTATCCAGTTTTTTACCACCCGTTAATTTTCCATTAGGCCACCTAATAATGAAGGGTACTCTATGACCACCATCGTATTCACTACCTTTTGTACCACGCATTCCTGCGTTATAGCCACGCTCTTTCCCCGTTTTCTTATCTATATTGTACCCTCTAGCCGTTCCATTGTCTGTAGTAAAAATAACAATGGTGTTTTCTGCAATTCCAAGGGTTTCCAATTTGTTTAAAAGTCTAGAGAAGTTATCATCAATATTGGTGATCATACCATAAAAACGTTTTTGAGTTTCATCAATCCTGTTTTCGTCTTTGTAAATATTGTAATACTCTTCTGGAAGGTTGTAAGGACCATGTGGAGCGTTTAAACTTACATAGCAAAAGAAAGGTTCGTCTTTTTTGTTTTCTATAAAACTTAGGGCTTCATTAAACCACACATCTGTACAATACCCTTCTTTCTTTTCAGGGGTACCATTTCTAAAATAAGTATCGTCAAAATAATCATTGTTCCAATAATCTGGCGTTTGCCCAACTCCACCACCACCATGGTAAAAAGCCTCCTCAAAGCCTCTGTCTTCTGGCGCAAATGGATGATTGTCACCCAAGTGCCATTTGCCAAACATTCCTGTTTTATACCCATTTTGTTGCATAACATCTGCCATTGTAACTTCTTCACGGTTTAAAATGGAAGCACCCATTATGGTATGCCACACACCATTTCTGTTACAATTTCTTCCTGTTAACAATCCAGCTCTAGTTGGGGCACAGGTAGTTCCTACATGGTAATTAGTTAGGTTTACAGCTTCTGTGGAAAATTTATCTATAGCAGGAGTTTTTATGACAGAGTTTCCTGTATGTCCTAAATCGCCATAGCCTTGGTCATCAGTTATTACGATGATGACATTTGGTTTTGTAGTTGTAGCCTCCTTTTCTGGTTTTTCCTGTTTTCCGTTACACGAAGAAAGGAGCATAGAAGTGATTAAAATAAAGCAATGCAATTCATTTCCTTTTTTAAGTCGTAGTTTATCTTTAGTTCTAAATTTTCTATAAAATTTTAGCTTCATAATTGATCTTTATTTTCTATTGTATTTTTTTTCTATGAAAACTTAAGGCTCCCAAATTATTTTGCGCTCCCCGAATCCATGGACCATTATAGATATCAGTTGTGTTTTCATATACCTTGTTTGGTAAATAGGTGATATCTTGATATTTTACACCATTTTTTAGGGTAAGAGTTAAGCTATTGTTGGCAATTTTTATACTTTCAATTGAACTTTTTTTAGGTTTTATATCAGTAGTGATCCCAAAAAAGAACTGCTCTTTTATGTAGTGAATCTTGCCTTTTACTTCTTTTTTTTCTTCTAGAAATATAGGTTGATTAAATTCTAATACAATTTCTTTTTTGTTCTTGTAAAATGCATTAATTAGTATTGGAGGTGTAATAATAGCATTTGTTTTTTGGGTGTAAAAATCCCTTGAAACTAAGGGGGAAATACGATGTGCAAATTCTAAATACCCCTCATATGAAAAATGGCAACCGTCATGGCCTATGACTCCAGTTGTAGACATAATGTTGACCATCTCATTTTGATTTGCAATTTGATATTGAATCTCACGGAACTCAGAAGCATAATCACCTCCACATCCAGGATGTAGCTGAAAAAGATACACTTTTTCCAGACCTGTATAAACGCGTTTCCAATCGTTTACCAATGTTTTAAAATTTGAAGAATATGATAGATAGCTTTCTTCTGTATTTGTATTCGTCTCTCCTTGATGCCAGAGAATAGCTTTAATTTTATCCTTTAACCCCGCTTGGTCTACTCGATATGCTAGCCTACCAAAACTAGTTTCTAAGGAAGGTTTCTCTGGATAGAGCATATTTTGTTCTATGGATGAAGAACCACTTCCGCCATTGATGATACAAACAGGAACCTTGTGTTTTTCAACGATTAGTTTCATTAACTCCATACCCCAAACACCAACCCCAAAAGGATTCTTTTTAAACCAGCCGCCAATACCTTCTAAATCTTTTAAGTTACCAGTTGCCAATCCCCAACGCACTTTCTTATCTTCTTCGTTATAAGTTTCATAACCAGTTTTAACGCCAAAGCTCCTGCAATAGGGGCTACTATAAGTAGATAGACTACTACTGGCGTGCGAATTGGATTGGCCAGAAATAATATATGCATCGCCGCAAACAACATTATCTATCGTTAGATAAAGACTGTCTTTGGAATTTTTTTGAAGGTATAGCTCAAATCTAAACTGATGCAGACCAGCATCAACTTTTGTAGTAATTGAAAACTTTTTATTTTGTAACGTATCTTCTTTGCTATCAAATAAAACATCATTTTTAAATACCTTTAGTGTTAGCTTTTTAAAATTTGGAACTCCTATTACTTCTCCGGAAATGAGTACAGAAGCGTTGTTAGATGAATCGCGGGCATACAATTGGTAATTTTCTGGTAGATTATAAAATTTTAGCTCTTGTGAAAATGAGGTTATTCCTTGTCCTAGAAAAATGAAAAGGATAAAATATAATTTAAATGATTTCATTGAGTAAGTGCATTTTAGTTTACGGTAAAGTTAGAATAATAGTAAGGGGTTTACTTTCTCTATTTTATCAAAATTTAACTCATTTCTTTCATTATTGATAAAATATGGTGGGTTTAAGAAATAGTATGATGCATTGAAATTATTAAATCTGTTGGTATGAAAAAAAATAATCTATTTCAATTATGCTTCTTTTTTGTTGTATTGCTTCAAGGCTGTAAAAACAAACAGATAACTACAATTGGTGCTAAGAAAGAAGCAAAACCTAATATTGTCTTTATTTTTGCAGATGATTGGGGCTTGGGAGATTTAAGTGCCTATGGTCATCCTTATGTAAAAATGCCAAATATTGATAGGCTTGTAAAAGAAGGAACCGATTTTCAGAGATTTACTGTGGCAAGTGGTGTTTGTTCTCCTAGTAGAGCAGTAGTTGTTACAGGTCAATTTCCGGCTCACCATAATATTGATGGTCATTTCGTATGGGTACCTAGTAATGCCAAGAGGAACATACTAGATTGGTTGGACAATGAAACAACACTATTGCCGAGGTTGATGCAACAAAGTGGCTATGCTACCGCACATTTTGGAAAGTGGCATCTTTCAAATAATATGATTCCAGATTCGCCTTCTCCAGGCACGTATGGGTATGTTACCTACGGGGCATTTAATTGTTCTGGTGAACAAATGCCAGTGCATAAAGATGCAAACAATACCATTGCTTTTGCCGACCTTAAAGCAAGTTTGAAGTAGCAAGTTTTGAAATGAACAAAGGGAGGTGGAAAAACAAATCCATAAACGTAGTACTTGCAAAGGTATTGGTGTCATTTCTGTTGTTATGGTATCAGAAAAGGGTATAGTACACTTCATACTACAACCAAATCAGTTGGCAAGCTTCATCTATATTTTACGCTATCAAGTGTGATTGAAATTTTATTCTCATTTGTATTTGTAGAAAAAATTGGGTTTGATAGTAACGCCAATAGTTCATACAATGACTCGTATAATTGGGTTGCCATTAATAAAAAGAATTAAATTACTGTGTAAATTCAGCTTTACCCTCAGTTTCAATAGTCTTGAATAGATCTGTCAGTATAGTATATGACAATGGCTTTTCTATAAAATCTTTTACGATATCGTAGGTTTGGGATTTTTGAACGTCCTGCTGATCAATTGAAAAACTAACAATATACACTTTTGGTTTATTTTTAATAGGTAGTTTTGTAAATTCATCCAAGAACTCCCATCCATTCATAATGGGCATGTTTAAATCCAGAAAAATGACATCAGGTAGTTTTTCACCACATTTAACTACAGCGGTAAAATCTTCTAAGGCCTCTTTTCCATTTTCATATACAATAACAGAAGAACTAAAACTGCTGTTATAGTTCAATAATATTTTTGTGCCATAAACAAAAATGGGATCATCATCAATAATACATACGGTCTCAATTTTCATAATCTTATAATGTGTATAAAGATATTTATAACTATTTTCTGGATTTGATTTCGGTTAATACTAGTACCGACAACAATACCCTTGAAAATAGTATTGTAACTTTAAAGTTCATATTTAAGTTTATAAAGTAATAATTTACTTACTAAGTAAGTAAGTGCAAATATAAGGAAAATACGCAGAACGAGATTAGTTTTTTTGATTTTAACTATGTATATCTCAATGGATCAAGATAAATTAGATACAATATGAGGCCATTATGTTGCCTTTTTTAAGATGTACAAAATTTTCAGGCAGCCTTTTTGTCAATCTGTAAGCAGACTATATTCAGAGGAACAAAAGGAAAACTGATAATTACCTCATTGCTTGGTAGGCTTTCGGGGCGAAGATTAAAACAATAACAGCCGTTATCGTTGTTTTATTTTTAGTAGGATTTTTTACTGTTTTTTTGCTAAATATTATTGAAGTGTTAAAATAGCTTGATAGAGATTAAATCCACGTTCTACTATGATCGTTAAAATTTTGATAAGAATTTTAACGATTTAGAGGTTACTCTTTTTGGTATTTAGAGGTGTTTGAACCACCTTTACTTTGTTGTTGTTGTCTGGGTTTGTCTGTTTTTTCCAATTTTTCGAGTATAGATTTTAATTGTCCTTGCCGTATAGGTTTTATAATATAATCAGAAATAGCACTGATTTTTTTTGCGCGTTCAATGTCTACAGGGTCTACAGAGGAAGAGACCATATATATAGTGATGGACTTACCTACCTTGGGTTTTATTTTAATATATTCATCTATAAACTGAAACCCATCCATAATAGGCATATTAATATCTAGAAAGATAACATCCGGAAGTTTGTGGTCTTCTCCAAGGTTGTCTAACATAAAGTTTAAGGCCTCTTCTCCATCTGCAAAAGCGATGATATTTTTAGGCAAATTAAATAATTGTAGTGTTTTGATGATCGTAAATTGATAAATATCGTCGTCGTCAACAATACAGATATTAATAGGGTTCTTTTGCATAGATATTAATTAAAATTTATGTAGAAGGTTGTGCCTTCATTAACTTTGCTAGAGGCCGTTATAGAACCTCCCATTGCTTCAATTTGTGTTTTAGTCATAAATAACCCAACACCTTTGGCTTCTTTATGTCTGTGAAATGTTTTGTTTAATCCAAATAATTTATGGCTATGCTTTTCCAAATCAATACCTAAGCCATTATCCTTAAATTTTAATTTTATTTTTCCATTTTCAATGTCGGATTCAATGTGTATTTCAGGTACACGAGACTTTGACTTGTACTTAATGGAGTTGCTCAACAAGTTAAGAAAAATACTTTCTAAATAAATTTTATTATAATTAATTTTACCGATTTTAGAAAAATTACTTGTAATCACGGCAGCCGTATTCATAATTTGTCCGCCAAGTATTTCTTTAGTTTTGTTCAGAACTTCATCAAAAGCGACATCTTCCATATTCTCTAAACTCACATTTTTCATTCTCAATGATTCAACTAAGGTATTTAGTGTTAGCGTAAGGTGTTGAATAACTCTTTCAAATTTTTCAAATAAAATAATTTTTTCTTCTTCACTTTCTGTAGTATTATAAAAATCTAATAGTGAATTTAGATTGCTTACTGGGGCTCTTAAATTATGAGAGGTAATGTGTGCAAAATCTGCGAGTTGATCGTTCTGTACAGTTAGTTTTTGCGCTAAGGATTCTAATTCATTTTTAGCCTCAATTATTTTTGTTTGCGTTAGTTTTTGTTCTGTAACATCACGTATCGCGGCAGAAACTAACAATCCTTCTTCTGTTTGTAAAGGACTAAGGCTAATTTGTATTGGTATTTCCTGTCCGTTTTTATGAATTCCAAAGAGTTCTTTTCCAGGGCTCATTCCTCTTGTTTTGGGGCTTGAGAAGAAATTTTCACGAAGTGTGGTATGGGTGCCTGAAAGTCTATTTGGGATGAGAATCTCAACTGGTTTATCAAACAATTCATTTGTATTGTAACCAAATAATTTTTCAGTTTGTTTATTTGTGAGTTGTATTCTACCTTTTTCATTTACTATTACTATGGCATCTGGTGCAGATTCTAGCAAACCTCTAAATTTATTTTCTGCCATTCGTTGCGCTGTTACATCTTGGCAAGTACCAATCATTTTAACAACCTCATCTTTTTCATTGGTTATAATTTCTCCTATGACGTTAACCGTTTTGACCTTTCCATCGAGAGATATTATCCGGTGTACTAAATTTTCACCAAACATTTTCTCTGCAATTGAATTTTGCATATGATTTACAACAGTTTCTTTATCATCTGGATGAACAAAATTAATATAGGACTCAGGAGATAAATCTATGTTTTTATCATCAACACCAAAAACATTATACATATTAGTAGACCACTTGCCAGAATTGTCAGCAAAATTCCATTGCCAATTCCCCATCATAGTTATTTTTTCTGCATAATTCAGTAATTGATTTTTTCGTACTAATTCATTCTGCGCTTTTTTTCTATCAGAAATATCATTTGCTACACCTAAAAACCCGAGTTTTTCACCTTGTTCATTTTTAATTGCAGTTAAAGTTAACTCTACTGGGAACGTAGAACCATCTTTTTTGCGGAAAGTCCATTCTCTTGTATCGGATACATTATTTTTAGCTAATTCTAAATATGGACTAAAACCAAAAAGATCTTTACCATATCTTTTTGCTATATCTTCTTTAAAACGTAACAACTCTTCTTCCAAATGATAAATTTCTGGCTTTTTTAATCCAATCATTTCTGAAGCTGAATATCCTAATAAAAGCTCTGCTCCATAATTAAAATGATTAATGATACCATCATTATCAATAGAGGTAATTGCTAGTGGTCCAGAGTTAAATATAGCCTTCAACTGTGTGTGGGCGTCAAATAATTCTCTTTCAGCTATCTTAGTGGCAGTAATATCTTGGCAGGTTCCAATCATTTCAACAACCGTTCCTTCATCATTGGTAATAACTTCCCCAAGAAGTTGAATGTATTTCAATTGACCATCTCCTGCGATAATACGATGTGTAAATTTATTAAGTCTTTTCTCTTCTCTTGTCTTATCAAAATATTCAGATACAATATCTTTATCATCAGGATGAACAAAACTAAAATACGTATCAAAACGTATACTCTCTATTTCCCTATCAAGCTTAAAAATATTAAAGAGGTTATCAGACCATTCTACTTTATCTGCAACAGTATCCCATTGCCAGTTGCCTATCAAAGTAATCTCTTCGGCAAAATTTAATAATTGATTTTTTCGTACTAGTTCATTCTGAGCAATTCTTTTTTCAGAAATATCAGTAGAGACCCCTAAATAACCAATAAGATTATTTTGTTCATCCTTAATTGACGTTAGAGTTAATTGCACAGGTAACGTTGATCCATCCTTTCTAAGATAATTCCATTCGCGGGTATCGAATGCATTGTGTTTAGACATTTCTAATTGCGCACTAAATCCAATTGGACTTTTGTTGTATTTTTTTGCAATATCAATTCTAAGCTGGTCTAATTCTTCTTGCAGATGAAAAAGCTTTGGTCGTTTTAATCCGATCACTTCCGAAGCGGAATACCCTGTTAAAATTTCTGCACCGCGATTAAATCGATGAATAACACCGTCAGTGTTTGTAGCCACAATAGCTACGGCTTCAGAATTAAATATGGCTTTCAATTCTGAATGCGCTTTATATAGTGCTAATTCAGATAATTTCCTATTATTTATATCCTGAAACACCCCAAAAATTCGGATACATTTACCATCTACAATTTCTACTTGTCCTATGGCACGTGTCCAAGTAATGGTGTTCTTTGCCGTTACAAGTTCTATTTCTACATCATACGGCGTACCATACGCTATGGCCTCTTGAACTACTTTTTCAATGGTATCTCTACTTTCTCCTTCCTTAAAAAAATTGATGGCGGTTTTTAAATCGGGTTTATAGTTTTCAGGCACTTCATGTATCTCGCAAACCATTTTACTCCAAAAAAGTTTATTCTTTAATAAGTCGATCTCCCAGGCTCCAATACGGGCAACTTTATTTGTTTTATCTAATATTTCCTCAATACGAATCCGTTCTTTTTCTTTTTCTTTGAGGTGTGTTATATCGCCGGTATGCATTACTAGTCCTCCTATAATGCCCTCGGAGGTCAGCCATGGGCGTACATCCCAATAAATCCACTGTAGGGACCCATCAGCACGAACAAAAGGCGCTTCGTCACATGTATCAGTGGCACCTTGAAGACATTTTTGATGATTTGCTTTCCAATCATCTCCTATTTCTGGGAAAAGATCATAATGAGAACGACCAATAATTTCTTTTTCTTCCATTTTAAAATCTGAAATCCATCGCTGAGAAGCTGCGATATAACACATATTGTTATCAAGCATTGCAATCGCTGTTGGGGCTTGCTCAATAAAAATTTTATGATATGAATCTTTTGTTTTTAAATCTGCTTTGAGCTTTGTTAGCTCTAGCACACTCGACTTTAACTTAGTTTTAGTCAGTAAGTTTTGGCGAATTTTTTGAAAGAATTTAAACATAAGTTTTAGAGGTGTTTTCAACATGTCTGCAAGCGGCTATCTGAATCAAAGGTTTGGCAGTCCTTAGATTTTGTTTTACAAAATGAAGTTTCCATACTATCATTGGTTAATGGTTAGCTATAATGAAACACAGCGAAGGACTAAACGTAGTTTTCGAATGGTTTGGAACACGAGCTTGAAATTCATACTGAATTTTTACCCTTAAAGTATTTTCTAAAAAATCGTGTACTTTGTGTAAAAGTAAGAAAATAGCAGATATAAAAAATGGATTTTATATGCACAATGGTTTGATTTAGTTTGCGTTTACTAATTTCTTTACCGCTTTTTGCTTGTGTTTTAAATAGTTTGGTCAACTCCAGGCCATAGAAATAAATGAACTTTTATAGTTGCACAATTCTTGGATAAAATCGGTTCAATCAGAAATGGAAAGCACCCGTATTTAGCTAGAAACAGGTGATTAAGTTTTTTAGAAGTATACTAAAACTTTAATAATACCTCTAGTTTATTGAATACTGTTTTTGAGTTACAAAAGGAAAGTATTTTAATAGGTATACCTATAATGCTGACCAGTAGGAAGTGCAGCCTATATATAATAAGCCAAACTTTTATAGTAGAACAACGTAGTCAGTAATAGATGACGGTTACTAACCTAGGAAAATAGTGGAGCCCATTATTGATTATGACTTATTTGTTGTGCTGGTTCTCCTATGAGTTCTTGCATCTGCTCCGAATTTATTGGCTTGCTTACAAAACCTTTGACAAATTGAGAAAATTCCTTTGCTAAGTTCTTATCTGCTTCTGACACTGAGGAAGTCACTATAGCTACATCAATATTCGTAGGGAAATCTTCTAGCACCATAAATTCTAAAAACTCAAAACCAGTCATTTCAGGCATATTGATGTCAAGCAGAATTAAAATAGGTTCAGTTGTTGCTATTCTATAACGCACGTGATCCAATGCTTTTTCAGGATTGGTAAAGTTAATTACCTTGTTCTCTACACCCAGTTCTCTAATGCTGACACGGTGAATAAAATTTACAATTTCTTCATCGTCTACCAAATATATCTGTGAATACATGCTGTTATTATTTTTAAAACTTTAGTCAAAAGTATCTATTTATATGATTTGTTTAAAAAAATGTTGTGTTTCATCGTTATTAAGTTGTAAAACAGCGAAAATATAGAGTCATTTTTTTACACTTTTAAAAATAGTGTGAAATCCCATACAAATTGATAATGATTTTGTTCTTAGAAATCATTTTTTATAAACCTAAGATAGTATTTTTTTTTCATATACGATCTATTCGCCATATAGGTATCTGTTTCATTTGTCTTTGCTTGCATAGAGCGAGTATTTCTAGGTCTATATCTCTTAAAAATGGAACTATCTGAAGCTCTAGAATCCGATTGTAAGTACCTAGCGCGATTTAATGGTCAACAGTGATATTTAGCTAGAATTAGTTCAAAAAGTGAGTGTCTTGATTCCCCTAAAGAAAACACTATGTGTTACGGTGCCAGAGTCGTTAAAAAAGCAAAAGAATTAGAGAGCCATTATAAGATAGAAGTGACCCGTGGTACGTTGGATGCCTATGTGGAGCTCACCTATAATTACGCCAACGGATTTACACATCCTACGCTATGGATTAAACGCCCGGTCCGAAAAATTGTTCGACTCCAACAACTACAAAAGCAGTGCGCTAAGAAGAAGATCTATTGTTCCAGTAGACGGCTTTTACGAACCCCATACGGCTCAGAAAAATGGGAAGGATTTTAAGGTGCCTTTCTATTTTCAGCGGAAGAATGAAACGCCTATAAATTTAGCGGGCATTTATGCGGTGACCAAAGATAAGATGGTGACGTTTAGCATCCTCACCAAGGAGGCAACACCCTTATTTGCGAAGATTCACAACAAAAAGTTCCGACGCCCGGTGATACTACAGGATGATGATATAGATGTTTGGTTAGACGATACGTTGACCGAAAGCGATGTACAAAACGTTATGGATGATGATCTGCCCGATGCCTTATTACAAACCTATCCATTCCCAAGGATCTGTACAAACGCAACGGAGCGGGGGATAGGCCCGATATTATTACACCGGTGCATTATGAGGAGGTGGAAATAATATATTCATATTAATTCCTTTATTCAGCTATTGATTCAATTTTCCCCCATCAATTTCTTTTAACCCTCTTTACCTTTCTAGGGCGTTCTAAATTATGTGCATTGGTACTGTTTACACAGAACGAATTCCATATCGTAGACCACTCCTTGTAGGCTGTACTATATCGTGTTTATCACTTAAGATATGGATATAATTTAAAAGAATTTTTTTCTAATTTAATGTGTACAACCAGCATGCATAAAACTCTGTGTCTCTTCATGCCATTCAAAACTTTGGTTGTAGCCATGTGCTTCCCAATATAATTTTGGTTTTTCTTTTGAACGATTTCCTATTTCATTCAAGGTTTCAGCATCGTAAAGCCTACCATTTGCCATCACATACGTTATATATTGTGTGTTTTCAATAGCTTCTAAAGGATTTTTATCTAAGACGATTAAATCCGCTAATTTTCCTTTTTCAAGGGATCCAATATCCTGTCCTGCACCAATATAATTGGCACCATTAATCGTTGCCGCTTGTAATGCTTCAAGATTTGTCATACCACCGGCAGCAAGCATCCAAGTTTCCCAATGTGCACCTAAACCTTGTAACTGTCCATGTGCACCCATGTTTACTTTAACACCAGCATCGCTTAAGTCCTTAGCCGTTTTTGAGACTAGGATATGTCCGTTTTCATATTCTTTTAAAGGGACCATAGTGCGATGTCTAGAACGACTGTCTACAATACCTCTTGGTGTAAAGTTGAGTAGCTTTTCGTTTTCCCACACATTATCACGTTGGTAGTAAAAATACTCCCCATTTAAACCTCCATAATTAACGATAAGTGTTGGCGTATAACCCGAGCCACTTTTCCCCCAAATTTCCAATACATCTTTATAGACAGGCGCTACGGGAATGTTATGTTCAACGCCGGTATGGCCATCAATGACCATAGAAAGGTTTGCAAAGAATGTAGAACCACCTTCAGGAACCACATTAATACCTTGTTCACGAGCGGCTTGCAATACTTGTTGACGTTGCTCGCGACGTGGTTGATTGTAACTCTTCACACTCTTTGCACCAAATGCCTTTGTACGTTTTATACTGCTCCTTGCATCATCAATAGAATTAATGACGGCTTTAAAGTCACCATCGGCGCCATAAAGGATAAAACCAGTAGAGTAGAGTCGTGGCCCTATGAGTTGTCCACTTTTTTGAAGTTCAGATAAGGTAAAAACGGTTTCCGTATTGGCTGAAGGGTCATGAGCCGTGGTCACCCCAAACGCTAGATTTGCCATAAACTGCCAGTTGGCTTGTGCAGGTAAACCCGTACGAAAAGCACCGATGTGCGCATGGGAATCTACGAAGCCCGGCATAATTGTTTTTCCAGTGGCATCATAGGTTTTGGCATCGCTAGGTACCTTAATTTTTGAAGCCTCGCCAATGGCTTCAATCTCGTCACCATTAATGACTATGGTTCCATTTTCTATCACTTGGTCACCGTTCATGGTGATGATACGGGCGTTTGTAAAAGCAATTCTTCCATTCGGTTTATCAACCTTAGATGATACACTTATTTTGGTGCCGTTTTCTGGCATTTTCGTTGCCTCATCCGGACCACCATCCAAGAAGGTAAATTTCTCATTCAAGTTATTACTAAAATATTCATCACCCAATGTCCACATTACCTTTTGGCTATCTGCACTCCAGTGTATGTTTACGCCAGCATCCTTTGCAATTTGTTGTACAGGAATCGCTTTGCTGTTCCCATCAATGGTTAAGGCTTGTCCGTTCATGACCAATGGTGCGATATACACTTTGTGTAAGTTTGAAAAAGCCACCCATTTATTATCGGGACTTGGAACAATGGTATTGGCATATTTTGAAATCACATGCTCACGTACATCATTTCCATTTAAATTTACACTAATCAATTTTTTGGTCAGGTTGCCAAAATACGTGCCTCCAGTTTGTAGGAAGATACGTTTGTCATCCATACTAAATCTAGGGTTTTCGCCTTCGGTAGTCACTTTAGTACTATGTTGTCCGGTTAAAGACATCGTATAAATTCCAGCACCTTTGGTGAACGAATTTCCTTGGTCACTGTTACCACCTTCTTTTCGGAACACAATTTTAGACCCGTCATTACTATACCTAGGGGTTCTGTAAATTCCTTTTGCTGAAGTAATTTTTGTAGCAACACCACCACTAATGCTAATTTTATAAATGGCTCCTTTTTCAATATCATTCCAGGTTACGTAGATAATTTCCTTTCCGTTAGCAGAAAATGAAGGTTCAAATTCAAAGTCTGGGTTCGTAGTTAATCTCGTTGGGGTACCATTGGGTAGTTCCATTGTATAGAGATGACCCAAGGCACTAAATACAGCGGTTTTTCCGTTAGGCGATGTTTTTAAATCACGGATGACTTTTACTGTAAAATGATCACGTTCAATAGGTGTTGTCGTATGTACTATTTCAGCTAAATCAATGTTTACATCAACTTCAAAAGGGATGTTAGCCACTTGTAGCGATTCCGTATTAATCTTCTTTATTTTCCCTTCACTCCAAATTACAATGTCTTGGTTGTTAGGCATCCAATCAAAATTAGGATACACCCCAAAAATTGCCCAAGCTTCTTGTTGGTCTTTGCTTAATTTGTCGTACACAGGGAATTCTTCACCCGTCTCTATAGTATGAATGTATAGTACTGATTTTTCTCTAACGCGTTTAATAAAGGCCAATTTTTTACCATCTGGAGATAGGGTAGGGCGTGCAGCGCCACCAGGGCCACCAGTAATGGTTTCGGTTTTTCCATCTTCAAAATTGTAACGCTTAATGACATAGATTTGACTGTTGGGATCCTTGTTGTACTGAAAACTTCCGCCAGGATATACATCTTCAGAATAATACAAATAGGTGCCATCTAAGGACGTAAATGGTTCGTTTACATCTTGTTGGTCGTTTTTACGCTTTGTTAATTGTAAGCCACTACCGCCAGTTTTATGGTATTGCCACATCTCACCAGCGCCAAGGCTCCTGCCAGATGTAAAGTGTTTTCTAGCAATGAGGTAATCCCCATCTGCAGTCCATACCGCATTATTGAGTAGTCTAAATGTTTCTTTAGTTACTTGCTTAGTATTAGAGCCATCCGTATTCATAACCCATATATTATCACCACCACCAGCATCACTAGTAAAGGAGATGTGTTTTCCGTCTGGACTAAAGCGCGGTTGAACCTCAAAAGGAATTCCGCTACGAATCACTTTTGCTTTTCCACCAGAAATAGGCATGCTATAAATATCGCCAAGCATATCAAAGACAATGGTTTTGCCATCTGGACTTACATCTAGATTCATCCATGTGCCTTCCGTAGTGGTGAAGGAATGTGTCTTGTAATTAAAATCTTTTCCAGGGGCAGAAACATCCCATTTGGCGTTCTCTTTATTGGAATCATTCTTTTTCTTCTTTTGTGCAGCAAGGGAGAAGGTAATAAGGATACATAGTAGACTAATGATACGTTGCATTTTCGATTGGTTTTGTATAGGCTCAAAGATATTGAAATTATAGGAATAATAGCAAATGGCATTCGTTCTAGACTTCCCAAAGACGGACTTACCATGTTTCCTATTTTTAAGTTCTATAATTTGAACTGGACTTTTAAATCATTTCGTTCAATTACGGGCATTGGAAATTAGTTTCTAGACAAATACCTTCGTTGTCTTTTGTAGGTCGGTGGATGAGGAGGTGGAGATTTAATTTACCTAAATTTTAAGTATAGGAATTCTTGTGATATATTAGCTGTAATAAAGTAAAGATATATTTCTGCGCATTAGTAGTAATAAAATAAAAACGAAAACCATTTAAATTGGAATTAAATAGAATAATTATTTTAGGAAATGGCTTTGATTTGTCCCATAATCTCAAAACGAAATATTCAGATTTCATAAAAGACTATTATTCTAAAATAATTGATTCATCTTTTAAAGATGAATTGTTAGAGTTTTGTATCCCAGGATATCAATTTAACCAAATGAGTTCACTTAAAGAAATGACTAGCCATATGTCATATTCATTGGGATCATTTTCAATTAGGCCACCAGAAATGAACCTTCATTTCAATCAAAAATTAGGTATTATTCTGCATAGTTTGTTCTTTTATGAGATATCAAGAAAATCTGAATCAAAATGGGTTGATATAGAAACTGACTATTTTAATAAACTTTTAGAGATAATAGATAAGAAAGACACTCATAATACACATAAAGACGTTACCAGTTTAAATAAGGAGGTAGATGCCATTGCTAAAAAGTTTGAACAGTATTTAATTGATAAAATAATACCTGAAATAGAATTCAAACACAATAGTAAAACAGAAGATCTTTTTGAAAGTAAAATAGCGAGAAACAAAGATCAGTTTCAAAATTTTCTCAAAGAATTTCCAGAAGGTTATGCAAAAGTAATTCAAGAGGAAACAAAAGGTAGTTTTTATAAGAATCATGGAAGATTAAACTTTAATGAAACTCTAATTTTAAATTTTAATTACACAAATACTGCTATTGAACTATATTCTAAACATCTTCAAAATTGTAAAATAATAAACATTCATGGAACTTTGAAAGATTTAAATAACCCAATCAATTTAGGTTTTGGCGATGAGATGCACAGTAGATATGCTGATATAGAAGAAGCTAATGAAAACGAATATTTAAGACTTATGAAGTCATTTGCTTATACGAATACTGACAATTATAGACAACTATTTAACTTTATAGAAGGAAATGAATTTCAAGTTCAAATAATGGGCCATTCATGTGGAATTTCAGATAGAACTTTATTAAATGCAATATTCGAAAATCCCAGGTGTAAATCTATAAAGGTGTTTTATCACAAACTTGGCGGGCAAAAAGATAATTATTCCGACATTGTTCGAAGTATATCTCGACACTTTAATAAAAAACTTTTGATGAGGAATAAAATTGTAAATAAGACATTATGTAGGGAGCTACCTCAACTAGACGAATAATTATTGCTATGCCAATAGCAATGGCCAATCTTTATACTGTCCTTCAGCTTGTTCAACTACTTCCTTTAGTAATTTATCCAATTCAGAAAAAGCGACTTTACCTCGTAGTTCTTTTTTAACAGCTAGTCTTATTGCTGCTCTTGCATCTTCTTTCTTAGTCCAATCTAATTGAAGATTCTTCTTTACAGATGCTACTACAGAATGGACTAAATCTTGTATCGGCCCCTTCACATTCAATAATTTTTCATTAGCAGATAGTAAATCATAAAAAGCTAATTCATCTTCTGTAAGTCCTAATTTCTTAGTTCTGATATCATCATTCTGAAATTCTTGAGCAATATCTAAAAGGTGTTTTATGGCGGCTATTGAATCCATACTATTCTTATGGTATTTTCCCAGTACTTTTTCTAACTCTTCCTTTAGGCTTGTCATCTTACGAATGTTTTTTACCATTCGTACTTTTAGTTCATCATTGATGATTCTACGCAGCAATTCTATTTTTATATTATCCCCGCCTTTTTCTTTTACAATGGCCTGAAATTTATCATCGATAATAGAGATATCTATTTTATCTAGATTGTACATTTTAGCTAAGTCCACAATTTCTTGCGATT
>Ga0209344_10000491_pt1 | contig 68306 bp, 64 predicted proteins | sample Cruoilmetagenom6_FD_187293 | JGI IMG/M metagenome (GOLD analysis project Ga0209344, IMG submission 187293) | Oil polluted marine microbial communities from Coal Oil Point, Santa Barbara, California, USA - Santa Barbara Oil Seep Sample 6 (SPAdes)... | ecosystem: Environmental > Aquatic > Marine... | reverse complement strand
CAAGTTTCGGGCAAGCGGCGCATTCGGGTCGTGAAAGCACGATGCACAATACAACGATCGGCTGGCGCTTCGTCAATCCGTTGATGAAGGCGCAATACGGGACTGATGCAATGCCAGAGACGGCGCAGAACCCCGCCGATGACTATGCGATCTCGCGCGCCGATCAGGATGAGTTTGCATTGCGCCTGCCAAATCGGTGCCGTTGCATTCTGTTCGCGACTCGTTATTGAAAGGCGAAGCATTGCCCGAACGTCTCTCGTTACAAGACGCCGAACATATTCACTCGATCCGGGGATTCCTCCATTGACCAAAACCAGCATGTTTTTTGATGAGCCTGAACCAGTCCGCGCGCGATGCGAGAATGTGATCGAAGGGGTACGAAGGATCGTCGCCAGCAATCCCGGAAAAATGACGTACCATGGCACAAACACCTATCTTGTCGACACTCCCGAAGGTGTGTTCGTCATCGATCCGGGCCCGGTCGAAGACAGCGCTCATTTCGAAGCCATCATTGCAAATACGGGAAGCAACCCGGGCGGTATCCTCATCACCCATCACCACTCCGATCATTTCGGGGCTGCTCCGACACTGCGCGAACGGACTGGTTTGCCCATCTATGTATCAATCGCGTTTCCAGACGATGCCTTCGAACCGGACGGGTTTTTGGAAGATGGTCAGACCATGGCCGGCCTCACCGTTCTGCATACACCAGGTCATGCGAGCGATCATGTTTGCTTCGCGAGACCAGATGGTGTGGTCTTCAGCGGCGATCATGTGATGAGCTGGAACAGTTCGATCGTAAGTCCGCCGGACGGGAACATGCGCGACTACTGTGCGCAGCTTCAGCGATTGATCGGACGAGACGACAAGTGCTATCTCCCGGGGCACGGGCCGGTGCTTCAATATCCGAAACCTTACGTCGAACGGCTTCTCTCCAATCGGATACGGCGCGAGTCAGAGATTCTGGCTCATGTTTCCACGAAGCCTGACACGATTTCGAACATCGCGTCGTCCGTTTACAAAAAGACTGACCCGCATATCGCGAAGGCTGCCGAACGGAATGTTGCGGCGCATCTGGAGAAGCTATTGTCTGAGTTTCTCGTTTCCCGAGATGGCGAACTTTGGCAAGCTGTTTAATAGCACAATTATGTAGTTCTGTGAGAGCTGGTTTAAGAAACGCGGGCGCAATGGCCGGTAGAGCATTTACTCAAATTTCCATTTGAGTCTGGAAGTCTTTGTTCAAGTCATCGGGGCGGAACTACAGCACGGACGAAGCTAATTTCACCGTTCGCGGCGATGCAACACAGAATATCGATAAGCACAAAAGCGCAGGTGCGAGCTCGATATCTAGGTGAGGAATCACCGAACAGCTTTTTCAGCCATTTCTGCACTCATATTTTCCATAGAATTGGCATGTGCCCTCAGGGCAGCGGCTTCCTCCATGTCGTTGGCAATGGTATTTTCGACTGCACTGGCCAAACGAGGGACCGTCATTTCTTCTATATCCAACACTGATAGCTCCGGGACATTTGAACCGTATGCGCCACGCAAAACGCGTGGTCTGCCGAGAGATGGATGCGCCAAAACAGCTTGCAGGTATCCTATTTGGATTACCGGCCGTGAATTTGGGCCCATGCGCAGATTATGCTTTGTGAGAACTTTGTCTTCGTGCCACTCGCCCGCCAGTACAACGTTTTCAAACAAGACCGTGGAGTTGGCCGGAACACGACGCAGCCGATCCTTTTTGTCGGCAGAGGCGGTGGAAACCTACGTGGACCGTTAACTTGCGATCATCGAAAGTATCGAGCGCTGGCTTGCGATCATGGAAGCCGAGTGAACGGTCAACCATGAAGATGCGATGACATCCGTGCGGCGGGTCGATGATGCAGCGACAGGCGGCGAAGAAGAAAACGCGATTGTCCGTGTGATTCACACATCGCGCGACTGATCCGCCGAGGAATGGGGACGGTTTGCCCACCCGCCTTGCATGTGCATTTCACGCCAACATCGTCAAGCTGGCTGAACCACGTAGAACGGTGGCTTGCCGAGCCGACCCGCAAGCAGATCCAACGCGGGGTTCACGGCTCGGTCGCCCAACTCGAAGCCGATGTTGCCGCCTTCATTGATGCGCATAGCGAGAACCCCAGACCCTTCAAATGGGTCAAGTCCGCCGACGACATCCTCGCATCCGTCAAAAGGTCCTGCCGGAAAACACCGGGAGGAACTGCAGATTCAGGTGACGAGGATACTTTGCTGGAGTTTTGGCCCCTTGTTTGCATGTTCACTGAGAAACACCACACGGCACGAGGAGTGCCATGTGGCAAGAGGTGCCCGGAAGTATGGAGAACGGGGATGCAAGGCAGAAGTACACGGAGCGATCATGAGGCCGGCCTGTGCCTGGTCGAGGCCGGTCTGCGATGTCCGGAAATGGGAGAGCGCTGATATGAAAGCACTGGATCGTATTTTGTCCGGCTGCAGCAGTGTGGCGGGGTTCATCGCGGGCCTGTGCCTTTTGCTGATGTTGGCCCTGATCATGCTGGATGTGTCGTTCAAATATCTCCTGAACAGACCGATCACCGGAACGCTGGAGATCGTTTCCTATTATCTCATGCCGACAGCGGTTTATCTCGCATTGCCTTTTGTTGAGCGATCTGGAGAGCATATCGCGGTCCCGTTGGTGACGGACCTGCTTCCCGCCAGGCTGCGCGAGGGGCTGGCTCTCGTGGTGGCCCTTTTCAGCGCAGGCTATCTTCTCCTTGTGGCATGGGCCTGCGGCGAAAAGGCGGCCGATCTGATGCATTCCGGGGAAGAGGTTGGGTTGATCTATTTCGACCTGATCGTGTGGCCGCCGCGCTGGTTGGTGCCGATCGCCTTCGGGCTGATGGCGATACAGATCGTTCATGGTGCCTTCCGAAAGGCCGATGAAAGGCAGGCGCCATGACTCCTTTGGTTATCGGTTTCCTGTCGCTTGGCGGCCTGCTTGTGCTGCTTGCGATGCGGGTTCATGTCGGCATCGCGCTGGGCGCGGTTTCTCTTCTGGGCATGACGGCAATCCGCGGTCCCAATGCCGCCATCGCCGCAGTCGCGGACCTGCCCTATCAATTCGTCGCGCACTGGACGCTCAGTGCGGTGCCGCTGTTTCTTCTGATGGGGGCGATCGTCTTTCACACAGGTCTGACGGGCAGCCTTTATGCGGCAGCGCGCAACTGGCTGAACTTCCTGCCCGGTGGACTGGCGATTGCCACCAACGTGGCCGGTGCTGGTTTTGCGGCGGTGTCGGGGTCGAGCCTGGCGACCGCGGCGGCTATTGGCCGGATTGCCATTCCCGAGATGTTGAAGGCAAGATACGATCCCGGTCTGGCCTCGGCGGTAGTTGCGGCGAGCGGCACAATCGGCTCCCTGATCCCACCAAGCATTCTGCTGGTGATCTATGGAACATTCACCGAACAGCCGATTGGGGAGTTGCTGATCGCGGGTATCCTGCCCGGTCTTCTGACAGCGGCAATCTATACCCTGCTCGTTCTCGGGCGCTGCATGGCCAATCCCGATCTGGCGCCGCGGACCGATGAATATATTCCCTGGGAGGCGAAATGGGCGTCTCTGCGTGAGGTGTGGCCGGTTCCGGTGCTGTTTCTGGCCGTAATCGTCAGTATTTATGCGGGGATCGCGACGGCGACGGAAGCCGCCGCGGTGGGAGCTTTCGTCGCCTTGCTGATCGCGGTTTTTCAGAGGCGCCTCAACCGCCGGGCCCTGCGTGATAGTGTGATGGAGGCAGCGATCTCCACTGGGTCGATCTTCTTCGTGGCGATGGGAGCGATCCTGCTGACCCGGCTCCTTGCGCTGAGCGGTATTCCCTTCTGGATGGTCCAACAGTTGAACGCCTCAGATATCGATCCGCTTGTGTTCCTGCTGGGCGTGTCGGTGATCTATCTCGTCCTCGGGATGTTTCTGGATCCAATCGGGTTGATGCTTGTCACTTTGCCGGTGCTCTATCCGTTGTTTGAAGCGATGGGCATGAACCTCATCTGGGTCGGTATTCTGGTCATCAAATATCTGGAAATAGGGTTGCTGACGCCACCTGTCGGCCTGAATGTCTATGTCGTCAAGGGGGTGGCCGGGGATCAGATATCGCTAGGGGTGATCTTCAAGGGCATAATTTGGTTCCTCCTTGCCGAAGTTGTCGTGCTGACCCTGCTCATCAGTTTCCCCGCTATCAGCCTTTGGCTGCCCAGCATGATCGTCAAATGAACGAGCGCGCCCCCGGAGAGCTGATCTTTTCGGGACAACGCCCGGCGTTTCTCGCAGCCCTGCTGCACAAACCTGGAGGAGAATACAAATGAATACCAAACTCGGACATATCGTTGCGACCGCCCTGCTCGCCGCCTCTACCATGACCATGGGCGCTTCCACCGCAGTCGCGCAGAACCTGCAATATGGAAACTATCTGCCGCCAAGTCATCCGACCAATGCATATGCCCTCACGCCGCTGTTTGACGCGGTTCGCGAAGAGAGCGATGGCAAGCTGAATGTAATCCTGCAGGCCGGTGGGGCGCTGGTTGGGGTCAAGGACACACTTTCGGGAATCGCAACGGGCCTTGTGGATGGCGGTTTCATCGTATCTATCTTTGTTCCCAATGAAATCCCCCTGAACACGACCCTATCTGACTTGGCGATGCTGATCGAAGATCCCGTCACCATGGTTGGGGCGCTGAATGAGACCGTGCTGTTGGATTGTCCGGCCTGCCTTGAGGAGTATCAGGATCATAACGTCACCTATCTGGGCGCCCATTCGACGACAGCTTATAGCCTCATGTGCCAAGAGCCGGTAAAGACTCTTAGCGACATACAGGGACTCAAAATTCGTTCGTCCAGCGACGTCTACGGCCGCTGGCTCAACGAAATCGGCGGTGTTCCTGTCAGTGTTTCCGTTTCGGAAGCCTACGAGGCTATGCAGCGTGGACTTCTCGATTGTGTCTATGGCTCAGTCGGTTGGCTGAAATCGATGTCGCTTTGGGACGTATCCAAACATGTCCTGCGCCAGGAATCGGGTGGTTTTGGGGGCGGCGCGCTGATCGCTTTCAACACCGATACCTGGGATGGGATGAGCGATGAAAGTAGATCCATGATAGTTGACAGGGTGCCAGGCGCGCTCGCACGCCTGGCTGTCGGTTACATCACCGAAGACGAAGCCGCGGTGCAGGAAGCCTCGGAACGTGGAGTGATGGTTAATGGCAAGGATCCCGAGATCAGCGCTCTGCTAGCCGAATATCAGAAAAGCGAGGTTGAATTGGCCGTGGCCAAGGCAGGGGAACGCGGTGCCGAGGGTGCTCAACAACTGGTCGATGCTTATATCGAGAACCTGAAGAAATGGAAGAAAATCTCGGCGGAGACCGGGGGCGATGTCACCCTGATCGAAGAAGCTCTGCGCCGTGAGATCTACTCGAAACTAGATTTGTAAAGAACCATCACGTGAAACTGAAATTGGAGCCGGGCTGGCGGTAAGCTTGTCCGACTCCAATGCCGGTTGGACAGGAATTAAAGAACTTTACCTCGCCACATTAGATCGCGGAAAAATGTCTGCTGTGAAAATCTGCGACTGCGAACAAATCCCTAAATCGTGACCTTTGCTTACCCCTCATGCGGCTTTGACGGATTTTAAACCAATTTCGAAATTGAAGGAAAGAGTTGTTATGACGAACAAGCAAGCGTCGAACAATCAGGATCGCAGCTATCTCGCGGGGTTGCGTGTACTCGAGATCGGCGACGAAAAGCTGGAATATTGCGGCAAGACGCTTGCAGGTCTTGGTGCCGATGTCGTGAAGGTCGAACCCCCCGAAGGCGAGGTGACGCGGCGCTATGGTCCCTTCTACCATGACGAACCCAATATTGAGCGGTCACTTTTCTTTTGGCACTATAACGCCGGCAAGCGCAGTATCGCGCTCGACTTGAATACAGAGGACGGGCAGCATCAGTTCCGCCGTCTCGCCGCCGAGGCCGACATCATCGTAGACGCGCGACCGCGCGGATACATGCAGGAACGCGGTATCGGGTATGAGCAGCTTTCGGAACATAATCCGGGATTAATTTACACCCGCATCAGCCCTTTCGGGGACGACGGCCCCTGGGCGGATTATGAGGCTTGCGATCTCGTTCATCTGGCGCTTTCGGGGATCGTTCTTCACTGCGGCTATGATCCCCATCCGGACGGGCACTACGATACGCCGCCAATCGCGCCACAAATGTGGCAGTCTTATCATATTGCGGGCGAAATGGCAGTGATGGCGATACTGGGTGCCCTGAGCGCACGGTTGCGGATCGGCAAGGGGCAAAAGGTGGACATTTCGATCCACGAAGCCGCCAGTATGAATACCGAGCAGGATATCGCAAGTTGGGTCTTTCTTCGCCAGCCTCATCGACGGCAGACCTGTCGGCATTCCCTACCCGTGACAGAAGAGCTGAACGAAGCGCAGATCTCCATTACCAAAGACGGTCGATACCAACTGCCATATCAAACTTATCTTCACGGGTTCACCAAAGGCTGGGATGGACCCGTTGCCGTGCTTCGGAAGTTCGGAGCGCAAGAGGATTTGGACGGAGAGCGTTATGCGTCTGACGAAGTGCGCGGTAAAACCGAGACCCTGCGGCATGTTGCGAGGCTGGTGCGCAATCTGTCGAGCCGCTTGCTGTTTAAGGATGATCTCTGGATTGAGGGGCAGAAGGAAGGGCTTACCTGGGCACCGCTTCGCCTGCCGGAGGAAAATACCGATGATCTGCATTGGTGGGAAAGAGGAACTTATTCCAAGGTCCATGTGCCTGAAGTCGATGAAACGCTGGTTTTCTCGGGTTCGAAATGGCGCTCCAAACAAGTACGCTGGTGCAGCTCGGCACCGGCGCCTGCATTGAATGCGCATCTTGATCAGGTTTTTTCCGAATGGGCCGAGACGTCTCGCATTGAACGTCTTGAGTATCACGGTGCAAGGCTGTCTAAGCCGCCCGTTATCAGCAACAGAACGGGAAAGCCATTTGCGCTGTCGGATGTCAGGATCATCGACTTGGGTTGGATATTGGCAAGCGCCGGTGCCAGCCGGTTTCTGGCGGCCATGGGGGCGGAAGTCATCAAGGTAGAGCATGAAACACGACTGGACGGTATGCGTTTTGGCCGGGGGGCAGCCCCTGCCGGAGGGCGTGCCGAGCGAGACAGTGCGACCGCGCCGATACCGACGCCCCGCTCCACATCGCCCAACCGGTCTGGCGTTTTCATGGAAATTAATGCAGGAAAACTTGGTCTTTCACTCAACCTCAAGCAGGCGCGGGCAAAGGAGTTGCTTCTCGATCTAGTTCGCGATGCTGATATGATCGTGGAGGGGTTTTCGCCGGGTACAATGGATCGGATGGGACTTGGGTACGAGCGCCTCAGAGAGGTCAACCCAAATATCATCTACGTGCAGCAAAGCGCCTTTGGAAAGGTTGGGCGTTATGGTGACACACGCGGATTCGGCCCGACAGCGCAAGCGATTTCGGGTATCAGCGAGATGTCGGGGTTACCAGCCCCTTATCCGCCCGCCGGCATAGGCTACTCCTATCTGGATTGGTTTGGTGCTTATAATATGGCGAATGCCATGTTGGCCGCACTTTATCGACGCGACACCACCGGAGAAGGGTGCCATATTGATGCATCCCAAGTCGAGACCGGCCTCTATCTCACGGGCACTTCTGTTCTGGACCATGATGTGAATGGCCGAAGCTGGAGACGATATGGCAACCGCTCACCTTACAAACCGGCGTCACCGCATGGAATTTATCCGGTGCGAGGGGAAGACCGCTGGATAGCGATCGCCGCATTTACTGATGCGCAATGGCAGGCGCTCGCGGAGGCGCTTGGGCAGATCGCTTGGTTGCGGGATAGCCGTTTCTCGACGTTGGAGACTCGTATGGCCAATCAGGATGTATTGGATGGCCTGATAGCAGAAGTAACCGTCGGCTTCGATGGATACGATCTCATGGCGCGCCTGCAGAAAGTGAAGGTGCCTGCCGGTATTTGCCAGGGCGCGCAGGACAGGGTCGAGGACGACCCACAGCTTGCGCATCGCAAGTGGATGACTGAGATCGTGCAGACTGAAATAGGGTCCTGGCCGATCAAGGGTTTCCCGGCCGCGCTTTCGGAAACTCCCGCGCATATTGGTGGGCGATATGATCGGGGCGGGCCGAACTTAGGCGAGGATACGCACCAGATCCTTCGAGATATATTGGGATTTGATCAAGAGGATATCGACCGGTTAGCTGAAGACAAGATTGTATGATGTGCGTTTTGGTTTTGAGCCGGTGGCACGATGTGTTTCCGGGGAACAGCCGATTTATTTGCTTTCGGCCGAATGCGGTCTGCTCCGCTTCCGGTCAGGGGTAGCGACGGGGACGGAAGACCGTGTTGATCTGGTGATGGGCCGCCGGAAATCTCTGCGGCACGGGATCAGACGGACCCGAAAGCGCTTGGTCAGCTTGTGGGCGAAGTCATTGATGGCGAGATAGACGAAAACCTCGGGTGCATGGCAACTGATCTGCTGGCGATATTATTCTAGAAATCGATGGCGCGACCGTTGATTTCCCAATCGCCATAACGGGCTGGGTCTTCGCCACCGCGACCACCGATTTCCCGTTCTTTCTTGCTGTTCGCACTATTGACCTGGTTGCGGCGCTGCTGAGCTTCCTCCAGTGCCCGCTTGGCGGCTGGGGAAAGTATTTTTGCCGAGAGCTTGTTTGTTTCCGGCGCTTCCGGGCTGGTGTTGAGTGTTTTGTCAGTCATTGAAGAAACCTCTTTCATGTCCCATCTCTTAAGGTGAGAAACAGCGGGAAACCAGCCATTGATCCCGCCTGCAAGGAGAAAAAGTGATGAATCTCGTTCGTACAGCCATGTTGCTGGCGGCAATGACGGCGTTGTTCATGGGTGTTGGTTATCTCATCGGGGGAACCGGTGGAATGATGATTGCGCTTGTTATCGCTGCTGCAATGAACCTTTTTTCCTATTGGAACGCGGACAAGATGGTGCTGAAAATGCATCACGCAGTTGAGGTGGATGAACGCAGCGCGCCGGAATACTACCAGATAGTTGCTGATCTGGCTCGAAATGCCGGGCTGCCTATGCCGAAGGTTTTTGTCATCGACAACGCCCAGCCGAATGCGTTTGCGACCGGGCGGAACCCCGAAAACGCTGCTGTAGCTGCTTCAACCGGGTTGTTGAACAGTCTCAGTGCCGAGGAAGTGGCTGGCGTCATGGCCCATGAGCTGGCCCATGTGCAAAACCGTGACACACTGACCATGACGATAACCGCGACCTTGGCCGGTGCCATTTCAATGCTGGGCAATTTTGCATTTTTTTTCGGTGGCAACCGCAACAACAATGGACTTGGAATCATTGGAGTGCTGGCGGCCATGATTGTTGCGCCGTTGGCTGCCATGATTGTACAGATGGCAATCAGTCGAACGCGCGAATATTCGGCGGATCGGCGTGGTGCAGAAATTTGCGGAAATCCGCTTTGGCTCGCTTCGGCCTTGAATAAAATCGCCGGGAGCGCCACAAGGGTGGTCAACGAAGATGCCGAGCGCAATCCCGCGACCGCGCATATGTTCATCATCAATCCGCTTAGTGGTCAGCAAATGGATAATCTGTTTTCAACACACCCGGCGACCGAAAACCGGATCGCCGCACTTCATCAAATGGTTTCGGAATTCGACGCTGTGCACGCACAGTCTGGTTCCGCCCGGCCGGAGGCATCGCAAGGACCATGGTCATCCAGAACGCGCAATGCGTCGAAAACCAGTGTCCCAAAAGCGGGTTCATGGGGGCGTGAGGGCTCGGACAAGAAGCGCGGACCTTGGTCTTGAGCATTGATGGTGCCAAAACCCGCGGCCGGGGCAACAAACAACCTGCTGTAGGCAGACCGAACCGCAAAAAAGGCGGCAGCAATCAGGCTCGCAAAGAGGGTTATGAAAGAGCCGAAGCTCTCAAACCCGGTTTGCCAGCGCGTATAGCGGCGACACGATTGCTGGGAGCTGTCGTTGATGGCAAGGCATCACTCGACGGATTGCTTGACCGAGACAGCGGCAATCCGCATTTTCTGGCGCTTTCGCCGTCCGATCGGTCACTTGTGCGGGCCATGCTCGTCTCGGCTTTGCGCAATTTGATGCGGCTCGAGGCGACAATTGACCATCTGACCGAAAAGCCATTGCCGGATGGAGCCCGTTCACTAAGGCACCTGCTGGCGATTGCGATGACGCAAATCCTGCATCTTGGTGTTGCCGATCACGCAGCCGTTGATATGGCTGTAACCCAGGCACAGGTCGATCCGCGAAATCGAAGATTTGCTTCATTGGTCAATGCCTTGCTGCGGCGGTTGATCCGTGAACGCGATGAAGTCGTTGCGGCGATTGCGGCCAAAACACCACCTTTCCCGCTTTGGTTTACCCGGCGAATGGTGACCGCTTATGATGAGGCAGCGGTCAATGCCATGACGGCCTCGATGCTTACTCCTGCGCCCATTGATGTGACGGTTAAATCCGATCCGGATTACTGGGCCGAAAAACTGGGAGGTATTGTGTTGGCGACTGGCACCATACGTCTTGCAGCAGGGGGTGCACCGGTTCCTGAGCTTGCTGGATTTGATGAAGGCCAATGGTGGATTCAGGACGCGGCTGCCAGCATTCCGGCGCGACTGTTCGGAGATTTGACCGGAAAACGGGTTGCCGATCTTTGTGCCGCACCGGGTGGCAAGACCGCCCAATTGATCTTGCAGGGCGGTGATGTGACTGCATTTGATCAATCGGCGAACCGGCTCAAGCGCCTTGAGAGTAATTTGGCCCGTCTTGATCTGACAGCTGAAGTGATCAAGTCGCGGGCCCAGGATGTCAATGACCCGGATGGTTTTGATGCGGTCCTGCTTGATGCGCCCTGCTCTTCAACCGGAACAGTTCGGCGCCATCCTGATATTCCGTGGACCAAATCACATGAAGACATTGCCAAACTTGCCGGTGTTCAACGCAGACTGCTTGACCACGCGGCAAAACTGGTTCGTCCCGGTGGCAAATTGGTGTTCTCCAACTGTTCACTTGATCCAGAAGAGGGCGAGGAGATGGTATCCGGATTTCTGGCCGATAATCTTGACTGGCACATTGAACCTGTGTTGCCGGAGCATTGGCCCGGCTTGGAACAGGCGGTCACAAGCAGGGGAGAATTGCGAACCCATCCCGGCATGTTGACCTATGCGGACCCTGGTTTGTCGGGCCTGGATGGCTTTTATGCCGTTGTTTTAAGACCGATCTGAACCATTTTTTAACCAAATCAGTCCACTGATTGTTAGGATTTGGCACGGTCCGCGTCCCTTGGTACCCGCCGGGATTGCGGCCATGGACCTGGGACATGACTTGACAGCACCAATAGCCGACACAAGCCGGACGGCCCTTTTTTATGTTACGGAAGCCTGGCAACGGCTGTCCCGCCGTTTGGCGCGTGGACGTATTTCGGCACTGCGCTTTGTCGGGACCACTCCGGATCGCCTGCTGGTTGCGCCTATCGATCTGCGCGCGGCGGATGCTCACATTGCCACCGAGATTTATGCCGGTCGTTTTCCTTTGGCTGGAAACCAGCTTGAAAACGGTGGCGCAAGTCCCTTTCTTATCAGCCATCCCTCGACCGCCTTTACCGCGAACCTTCACGAATTCAGTTGGTTGCGACATATGCGGGCAGCTGACCATGATCTTGCGGCGGCAAATGGTCGGTCCCTGGTTGATGACTGGATTGCCGCCTATGGCCGCAATCTCAACTCCATCGCCTACCGTCCGGATATCCTGTCGGTCAGGCTCGTTGCCTGGTTTTCCCACTCACCGGTGGTGTTGCGTGGAGCTGACCATGGTTTTTATCGTCGCTTTCTCAAAAGCATCGCGTTGCAGATGCGGTATCTCAAGCACATAGCGCCTGGCATTCTTGATGACGAGACGCGTTTCAGGGCGCGCATCGCGCTGGCCATGGCGAGCCTTTGTCTGCCTACTCCCGCGGGTGCAATCAATGCAGCGGCACGTAGACTGGATGCCGAATTTGAACGCCAGATCTTGCCTGATGGCGGGCACATTTCGCGCAATCCGCAAGTTTTGCTTACGTTGCTTACCGATTTGCTGCCGTTGCGGCAAACCTATGTCAATGTGGGGCATCGGGTACCAGTGCGGCTGTCGGCCGGAATAGATCGGATGTTTGCCGCTTTGCGTTTTTTTCGCCATTCCAATGGTGAAGTCGCCTTGTTCAATGGAGCATCTGCAGTTTCAGCAAATGCATTGATGACGATCCTTCATTATGATGACACTGCCGGTCAGCCGTTCAGGGAAGCGCCACATTCGGCATTTCAGAGGCTGAGCGCCCGTAATAGTGTGGTAATTGCCGACACTGGAGCACCGCCCCACGGACAGAATTCGCGCAAGGCTCATGGTGGATGTCTTTCTTTCGAGATGTCATCTGGCAACAACCGGTTCATTGTAAATTCCGGCGGTCCGGGAAATGAAAATCCTGATCATGTGCTTTTTTCCCGTTTAACCGCTGCCCATTCCACTTTGACCATCAACGATACTTCTTCGCTCCGGTTTTCCAAATCAAGATTTCTGGGTCCGATTATCGTTGGTGGCGTGAGCAAGGTATCGGTAGAAAACATTGATGCGCCGGGTCGCTGGCTGGGGTTCTCTGCCAGCCATAACGGCTATCTCGGTCCTGTTGGGAAAATCCACTGTCGGGACCTGCAGCTGGCTGAGGATGGTTCCGCACTGCATGGGCGCGACAGGATTGAACTGCCGGGCGGAAAGCCCATTGGTGAACGCGACAAGGATACTGCTACACTTCGCTTCCATCTTGATCCCGCCATTCAAGCCCGTCAGCACGATGACGGAACCATTATTCTCAATGCACCGGATGGTGAATGCTGGGCGTTTCTTTGTGGGGACGCTCGCCCCGAGATTGGCGATGATGTTCATTTTGCCGGTTTGCTCGGCCTTCGCGCCAGCAAACAGATTGTTCTGACCTTTGCGCTGCGTGAAATCTCGGATATCTCATGGACGCTGATGCGGGTGCCGCGGCCACCAGTGTCTATTGAAGCGGAAAATAGCTGAAGATAGCGACAAAGCGCCGGTAGGCACCGGCCAAGCGATATGCTAACCCGCGCCAAAATTCAAAGGATCGCGGTTATGGCTGTACAATCAAAAAACTATCCTTCGCCCGACATGGTGCAGGTTCGGCGGGCGCTGTTGTCGGTTTCCGACAAGACCGGTCTCATCAGCTTTGCACGCAAACTGGCCGCGGCCGGGGTCGAGCTTGTCTCAACAGGTGGAACCGCGCGCGCCATTGCTGAGGCGGGACTTCCGGTTCGTGATGTATCAGAAATAACAGGTTTTCCGGAAATCATGGATGGACGGGTAAAAACACTGCACCCGGGAGTTCATGGCGGGTTGCTTGCCATTCGCGATGACAGCGATCACCAGACAGCCATGACAGAGCATAATATCTGCGCAATCGATTTGGCCGTTATCAATCTCTATCCTTTTGAGGAAGTTCGTGCCGCCGGTGGCAATTATGCGGAAATCGTTGAGAACATCGATATAGGCGGTCCGGCTATGATTCGGGCAGCGGCAAAGAATCACGCCTATGTGGCTGTTGTGACCGATCCCGCAGACTATGATGGCATTGTGTCCGATCTGGCTGAAAACGACGGCAGCCTGCCCTTGTCACGACGCAAGCAGTTGGCTGCACTCGCTTATGCACGGACGGCTGCTTATGATTCAACCATATCTGCCTGGTTTGCCGAGGCTCTCAAGCTCGAGGCGCCGCGACATCGTGCGTTTGGTGGCGCACTGCGCGAGGTCATGCGCTATGGCGAAAACCCGCACCAGCAGGCAGCGTTTTATGTGAGCGGTGACAAGCGCCCGGGTGTGGCTTCTGCAGACCTGCTTCAGGGCAAGAAGCTGTCATACAACAATATCAATGATACCGATGCAGCGTTTGAGCTGGTCAGCGAATTTTCAACCCAGACAGACCCGGCATGCGCCATCATCAAACATGCCAACCCTTGCGGAGTGGCGGTGGGTAGAAGCCTGCTGGACGCCTACAGCAAGGCATTGCGTTGCGATCCAACTTCGGCATTTGGCGGTATTTTGGCTTTCAACGCGGAAGTGGACGAAGATACGGCGGCCGAAATCGTCAAGCTGATGACTGAAGTTATCATTGCGCCATCAGTCAGTGAAAAAGCCAAGAAAATCATCGCGACGAAGAAAAATCTGCGCCTGATGATCACAGGGACCATGGCCGATCCCGCAGCGCCCGGACTTGGTGTGAAAAGCGTTTCCGGTGGCTTGCTGGTCCAGACCCGCGACAATGGCATCATCGGGGCTGATAATTTGAAGGTGGTGACAAAACGCGCGCCCAGTTCCAGTGAAATCGCAGATATGCTGTTTGCCTTCAAGGTTGCCAAACATGTGAAATCCAATGCCATCGTTTATGCGAAGGATGGAGCAACCGTGGGCATTGGCGCAGGCCAGATGAGCCGGGTGGATTCGGCGCGAATCGCTGCCAGAAAATCTGAAGATGCAGCAGTTGCGGCGGGGGTTGAAGAGGCCTTGACCCGTGGCAGTGTTGTGGCATCTGACGCGTTTTTCCCGTTTGCGGATGGGTTGATTTCAGCTGTGGAAGCCGGTGCAACTGCGGTTATTCAGCCGGGCGGTTCAATGCGCGATGCCGAGGTGATTGCAGCGGCCGATGAGGCAGGTATTGCCATGGTGTTCACCGGCATGCGGCACTTCCGTCATTAAGATAGCTTAAATTCTCCATATTGTTCCGGATCCGGTATTTTACTAGTGAAAGTTCCGTCCCTTCGGCATGACGTTTGCGTTTGCCCTCGCGGTGGCGGGGGTGCGTTCCGGCAGCTTCTGATTGATATTTGCCGGCTTCGTATTTCCGGGCGGAGCAGGTATGCCTGCTGTCATCTTGCGAGCTGCGGCCTTGCTTGATTTGTAAAGCGTGCGATTTTCCATTACCGGTCTGCGCACTTCATCGGCATGAGCCAGACTGTTGAGTGTGGCGTCAGTCATTGTGTGGTCTTCATCAAGTGCCGCGAGCTCGATTGAAATATCTTCGATCCGGTCAGCTACCAGATGTATGACGCCGGATTCGTTTTGTACCCGGCCGCCAACCCGGATGAGGCGGGCGCCAAGCACCTGACGTCTGTAGCGTTCAAAAGTTTTCGGCCAGACAATGATGTTGGCCACGCCGGTTTCATCTTCCAGAGTCATGAAAATTACGCCCTTGGCCGAGCCGGGGCGCTGGCGCACCAGCACCAGACCGGTAACCGTGGTGCGCCGTCCGGTCCGAAGTTGTTCGAGGGCAGCATTTCGGGAAATGTTTTGTTGATCAAGTTTTTGACGCAGGAAACTGACCGGGTGAGCTTTGAGAGAAAATGACAGATAACGGTAATCATTGACCACCTCTTCACCCGGCGGCATGGGCGGCAAGGCCACTTCAGCCTCCATCTCCGGAGTGACGGACTTGGCTTGATGGAAAAGCGGCAGGCTTTCACTGGCGGCAGCCGGATCAAGTGCACGTGCAGCCCAGAGAGCCGAGCGTCGGGACAGGCCCAGCGATGAGAAACAGTCGGCATCGGCCAGCCTCTCTATGGTGCTACGCGAAAGCCCGGTTCGCAGCCACAAATCGCGAACCGAATCATAACCTTTCTCGCGCTGCTGGATCAAACGATCCATATCGATCTCGCTCAATCCCTTGACCTGGCGAAACCCCAGACGGACCGCTGATCTGGTCTCAATGACATTTTCCATTGCCTTGTGGCGCGGTGCGATCCGGGCTTTGTCAAAGACTGCGGCTTCAAGTTTTGAATCCCAGTCCGAGCAGTTGACATCGACCGCGCGAATTTCAACACCGTGTTCGCAGGCATCCCGGATCAGCTGGGCGGGGGCATAAAACCCCATCGGTTGAGAATTGAGGATGGCAGCGCAAAAGACATCGGGGTGGACGGCTTTCATCCAGGCGGAAGCATAGACCAACAGCGCGAAAGAAGCCGCGTGGCTTTCGGGGAAACCGTATTCCCCAAACCCCTCAATCTGGCGGAAACAGCGCTCTGCAAAGTCACGGTCATAGCCGTTTGCGGCCATGCCTTCGACCATTTTCTGTTGAAATGTGTGAATGGTTCCGACACGGCGGAAAGTGGCCATGGCACGGCGCAATCGATCGGCCTCACCGGGTGTAAAACCCGCCGCAACAATGGCAATCTTCATCGCTTGTTCCTGAAAAAGCGGCACGCCGAGCGTCTTTCCAAGCACCGCTTCAAGTTCCGGTTTGGGAAAACTGACGGGCTCCTTGCCCTGTCTTCGCCGCAGATAGGGATGAACCATGTCACCCTGAATCGGGCCGGGGCGGACAATGGCAACCTCGATGACAAGATCATAGAATTTCTCCGGACGCAGTCGCGGCAGCATGGTCATCTGGGCGCGGCTTTCGATCTGGAAAACCCCAATGGTATCGGCACGTTTGATCATGTCATAGACACGCGGATCTTCTTTCGGGATCGAAGCAAGGGTGAGCTCTTTGCCATAGACGGTTCCCAACATTTTCAACCCGCGCGCCAGACAGGTGAGCATACCCAGTGCGAGGATATCGATTTTCAAAATGCCCAGTGCATCGAGATCATCCTTGTCCCATTCGACCATGGTGCGGCCATCCATGGCGGTGTTCATGACGGGCATCACTTCGTCGAGCCGGTCGCGGGTGATCACGAACCCACCGACATGCTGGGAGAGATGGCGGGGAAAGCCAGACAGCCGGCTTGAATGGTCGAGCACTTGCCGCGTGGTCCGGTCGGCCACATCAAGTCCGGCAATCTTGGCCTCCCGTTCGCCCATGGCACTGGAGGACCAGCCCCAGACTGAGCCGGAAAGCGCCGATAGTGCATCTTCGGAAAGACCAAAGACCTTGCCGACTTCGCGGGAAGCGGAGCGGGACCGATAGCAGATCACGGTTGCTGCCAACCCTGCGTGATCACGGCCATAACGCTCATAGATATACTGGATCACCTCTTCGCGGCGTTCATGTTCGAAATCAACATCGATATCGGGCGGTTCGCGGCGCTCGGCCGAGATGAAACGCTCAAACAGGAGATCGGTAAAAGCCGGATCAACCTCGGTAATGCCCACACAATAACAGATGGTGGAATTGGCCGCCGAGCCACGCCCCTGACAGAGAATTCCCCGTGAACGGGCAAAGCGGACGATGTCCCAGACCGTAAGAAAATAGGGCGCGTATTCCAGCTCGGCAATCAGTTTGAGCTCGTAATCAATCTGGCGGATGACCCGTTCGGGAACACCGCCGGGATAACGTTGCGCGGCGCCCTCGCGGGCCAGTTGCGCCAACAGGTCTTGCGCTGAACTTTTGCCAAAAGTTTCATCAGGATACTGGTAGCGCAGCTCATCAAGAGAGAAGGATAATTCGTCGGCAAATTTTTTTGTCTCGCGCATGGCTTCGGGCCAGTCACGCAGCAGGCGGGTCATTTCATTCGCACTCTTGAGATGGCGCTCTGCGTGGGCGGCCAAGAGACGTCCGCACCGGGCAATTGGTGTGTGGTGGCGGATGGCGGTGATGACATCCTGATCAGCCCGGCGCCCCGGTGTGTGATAAAGGGCGTCATTGCTGGCGATAATGGGAACCCCGCATTGTCTGGCCAGCAGCGCCATTCGGGTCAGACGTAGACGGTCAAACCCGTCATGGGCGGGAACCATGGCCAGACGCACCGCTGAACCGAATGAAGATTTGAGTTTCTTCAAGAGGGCCAACAAAGAGGTATTGCCAGCTTCGTTGCCGGAACCTGGTGTCGCAGAATCGTCCCGCAGCCGGGGCATGACGATAAGGTTGATATCCTCGCCCCATTCGAGGAGATCCGCCAAATAGAGTTCGCAGGTGCCTTTGATCGTCCGTCGGTTGCCCGATGTCAGAAGGCGGCACAACCGGCCCCAGGCGACACGGTTTCTAGGATAGGCGAGAATATCGGGGGTGTGATCTGAGAAAACCAGCCGGGCACCGGGATGAAAGGTCAATCCGGCTTCGCGGGCTGCCACATGGGCACGCACGACACCGGCCACTGTGTTGCGGTCGGCCAGACCAAAATGGGTTTGGCCCAAGTGAGATCTGCCAAGGCGAGCGATGGTGACGGCTATTTCTTCCGGATGGGAGGCGCCCTCAAGAAAGGAAAAATTGCTGCGGATGGCAAATTCACAATAGGGTAAAGCCTGATCTGAGATGAGGTTTTCCATCAGGCAAACAACCCGTGCAGAAACCAGTGGGGGGTATCGGTTTCACGCTCATACAGGCCCCGGCGAAACAACCAGTAACGACGACCGGCTTCATCCTCGACCCGGTAATAATCACGGCTGGGGGCGTCTTCTCCGTCCAACCACCATTCAGCAGCCATACGTTCAGGGCCTTCGGCGCGAACAACGCGGTGGCGGCTGTTGCGCCAGCGGAAGGTGACTGGCGGTCCTTCGGGAACTTCCGCCACGGCAGTGACGGGTTCCGGATACCGGAAAAGCCGCAACGGACGTGAAGCGCCGCTTGCCGGCAGAAACGGGTCGGTTCTGGTTTGTGGGTCTGGTGAGGAATTCTGGATGGCAAGCTCATACGCTGCTGCCTCTGTGTGGGGCACATGGGCAAGCGCGTGTTCGGGTATGTGGCGATCGCGGGCAACGGGCAACAAAACACAATCCCGACCGAGCCGGGCCGCCAGCCGGTCGGCCAGCGTATGAAAAGCGCCTTCATCATGTTGGCGATGATCAAAATCGGTCTGTGTGTCATCCAGCGGTTCGAAAGCGATCGCGGAAAGCCGGATCAGTTCAAAACCGTATCCGGCATCTATCTCTTCGTGCAGATTGGCGAGTTTTTCGGCAAATAATCGCTGCAGGTGGGCGGGATCACGAACCGGACGGGCGGTGCCCACACGAATGCGCCGAACCACACCATCGAGCCGGAAAAGGCTCAGTTCGGCCTGCCGCAATCCGGCTCCGCGTGTGGTCAGCAGTTCTTTCAGGTTTTCGGCCAACCGGCCAATCAGAATCTCGATGGAACCGATGTCGGTCAGCGGTTCGGCAAAGCGCCGTTCGCTCATCAGTTCAGGTACCGGGCGGCGCGGTGAAATCGGCTCTTCCTGACGGCCGGTGATGCGGTCAAGCTGGGTCATGAGAACCGCGCCAAACCGTCGGGCCAATGGTGCCCGGGGCGCTGTCAGCAGATCCCCCAGCTTTTTCAAGCCAACCCGGCAGAGGGCGGCGGTAATTTCAGGCTCCAACCGTAATGCGGAAACCGGCAAACCGGGCAGATCGGCGTCCATGTCCGGGACGTCAGAGATGCGGTTCGGGCTGTGGCGCGCCAAGGCCCAGGCGAGGCCAGGAGTGGCTGCAATGGCACCCTGTGCGGCAAAGCCCATGTAATGCAGTCTGGCCAGACAGTCGGCCAGCATCGGGCCCTCCCCTCCGAACAGATGCGCGCAGCCGACAATATCAAGAAACAACCCGTCAGGGCCATCACAGCCCACAAGAGGAGTATAGCGGTCGACCCAATCAGCCAGAGCCTCCAGAAGTTGCTGGTCAGCCAGTTTATCAGCCGCAACGACGTCAAGTTCAGGGCACATGGCACGCGCCTCGGCCACACCCTGGCCGGGCTGCAGGCCACGCATGAGGGCTGATGCATTGAGTGCGCTCAGCCGCATGGCTCCCTTGATACGCTCAGCACATGCCAGCGGACCGGGGTCAGCCTGCCCGTTGGTTTGTGTCGAGCGCCAGCCATGTCCCCGGCGTTTGCGGGTGATCCGGTCTGTCGATAATGTGGGAAAACACAGGGCCATGATCCGCCGTTGCGGGCGGGCGAGAAGATCCGGACTGGCCGGGGCGGGCAACAAAACGGCATTCATGGGCAGACCACTCCAGGATCAGGGACAGGGGGGAAGGCTGGCGGCTTTTCTCCAGCGTGACAGACAGGGCCGGTGCGCCAAGGCTGCCGGGCAAGGTTACGTCTTGCGCAAGTTGACGCAGACCGGCGGGCGCCGGACCAACCAGAAAACGCAAAGGTGCGGCACTGGCTTCAGGGATGGCGGACTGGCGCAGCAGCAAAAGTGGTCTGAGGCTTTCCCGGGCGCGAAAATGCAGCCTGCGGCTTTCCGTCAATCCCAGACAAACAGGGTTGCCGCGAATTTCCGCAATCACGGCACCTGCAGCGGGTGAAGCTGCAGCGGTTTCTGCTGCCCACAGGGCCTCAAGGGTGGTGCGGGGGCGAATGACCAGCAGTTCGGGGGTGTCGCTGGTATTGGTAGCTTTGGCATCATCATGGGTGTCGGTCGCGATGTCGCGCCAACCGGGCATCCAGATGTCACCTCCTTCCCGCCGGGCGGCGGGATCAGCAATCCAGACCAATGGTGCGCGTAGTTGAGGTTGGTTGTGTCGCAATCGGGCGATAACCATCAATGCAAAGGCGCAGACCGTACCCCAATCCCGGGTTTGTTCGCAGCGTATTTCGCCCAGCCCAGCCAAAGGAAAGCCACCACCCATGGCGGCATCAAGTCGACTAACGCCGAGTGGTACGCAATCGATCTGCTTTTGAGTGGCAGGGTTGCTAGCCGGCTCCTTGGATGTGGTACGCTTGCGGTCATCGGCAGCCATCTTCATGACCGGGCTCACACCCCTGTCTGTGACAGCGGGGGATGAAAACCGGTTTGCCGAGCCTTCGATCTTTTCAATGGTCTGGCGCAAGGCATGAATGGAGCGATGCGCCGTTTGACGGGCCGCCACGGGAAACCTCCTAATGTTCCTGTTATGTTCCTATCGATTCCAGAGCGGGCAAAAAGAGTCAAGCGGAATGATGGGAATTTATTCCAGAGGCACAAATTGTGATCGGAGCTCTTATTCCGGTTCGGTTCCGAAACACATATGTCTCTCGGTGCTGACAATGATGCAGGGTCATGGATGCAGGGGTCTCGCAACGCTGGGCAAATTGACCTATATGCGCTTCATGATCCACCGAAATGACCAGGCTTGAAATGGCGCGCATTGATCAAACCGGAGATTGGGAAAACCGCCAAGCGCCGGGATTGGATGTTTTCGAATCCCTTGCCATAGAGGCCTATGCCCGTTTGCCGGAAAAATTTCGCCAGTTGTCAGAAGATCTCGCCATTGAAATCGCGGATTTTCCAACCGATGAGATTTTCGAGGACATGGGGCTGGATACACCCTTTGATTTGCTTGGGTTGTTTGAAGGCTTGGGGCTGACCGAACGGTTCTCAATCACAACGGGTGAAATGCCCAACCGGATCTGGCTCTACCGTCGTCCGATCCTGGATTACTGGGCCGAAAACGAGGAAACGCTGGGCGATATCATCACCCATGTTCTGATCCACGAAATCGGTCATCATTTTGGCCTGTCGGACAACGATATGGAACAGCTCGAAGCAGCGGCTGATTAGGAATTAACTCAGGCTCCAGTTCTTGGGGCATCATCGGTCAGGCCGCACATCGCGCGGGCAATATCGGCAAACATGGCAACCCCAGGTGCGATCAACTCATCGGGAAAATCATAATCCTGATTGTGGAGCCGTGGATGATCAACGCCGGCACCAAGCACGAAAAGAGCTGATTTTGCCACTGATCCGAAGCGACCAAAATCCTCGGACCAGCGAAACGGATCTTCCACACCCACCTGCTCGAAGCCCAGATCATTCATTGCTTCGACAATGAAAGCGGATGCTTCGGGATCGTTGTGCCCGGCGACAAATTCCTCATGGTGGGTCAGTTCAATCTCGAATTCTGATTTTTCGGCATTGGTGCGCGCCAAATCTTCTGCGGCATTCATCAGTTCGGACTGCAGCGTGTCATCAATGGCACGAATGGTCACCCAAATGTCGGCTTCACCGGGAGAAATTCCGAAGGCTGCTTCTCCAAGCCGGGCGTGCGACAGTGTGACAAGTGAGTGGCCTGCCTTGTGGCCAAGCGTGAGAGGTAGCTTTGGCAGTTGATCCATCAATGTTGCCATGACACCGGCCGGGCAGTGACCGGCCTCAGGTTGGGCCGCATGAGAGGTTCGGCCAGTCAGACGGATGGCGAGGCCTTCCGACGCAAATGTAAAAGGGCCAGAACGAATGCCAACCGTGCTCATGGGCAGGCCGGGCAAATTGTGAAGCGCAAAGGCGTAATCCGGCTGAATGGAGGCAAAGCGAGGGTCTGCGATCACACCGGCAGCACCGGCGCCGGTTTCTTCAGCTGGCTGAAACATCAAGATGACGCGGCCGCGAACGGGTCGATTGTTAGCCAACTTAGCACCAAGACCGCATAAAATCGCCATATGCCCATCATGGCCACAAAGATGCGCTTTGCCTTCAGTCTGCGAGCGCCAGTCAGAGGTGGAAATTTCGCGAATCGGGAGACCATCAAGTTCACAGCGAAACAACACCGTTGGACCGTTTTCAACCCCGCTGAACACAGCGGCCACACCATGCCCGCCAAGGCCGGTGAGAATTTCATCAGGTTGAAAACGGGTCAGCTCGCTCACGACGCGCGCTGCTGTTTGTTCTTCCTCGCCAGAGAGCTCGGGAGTGCGGTGGAGCTCACGTCTGAGCGCAATCAAGGTTTCGATTGAGGGTGAGGATGACGAAGCGCCGGTCATTGTTCACCCAGTTTCATGTCCGGATGATAATCCTTGCCTTCAACTTCCTTGAAGACCGCTTGTCCACACTGCATCAACCCGGTTTGGGCATTGAAGGCCAAAGACGGCGCTCCATGCAGAAACCAACCCTTGTTGAGTGCATCGGTTACCCGGTGACAAAATTTTGAGTCGTCAGGACCAGTGATAAAGCGGTAAAGTTTCATGGTCAGCCTCGTATAGTTAGCCGCGATTGTTCAGCAGGTCAGCTTTGGCAATCAGCTTTTCTGCCATATTGGCATGAAGTCTTTCCACCATCTTGCCATCGAGATTGATGACACCGGCGGTTTTGTTTTCTGGTTGCGCAAAGGCAGTGACTATGGCGCGCGCCTCTTCCAGTTTTTCGGGATCAATACCGAAAGCCGCATTGGCGCCATCGATCTGGCTTGGATGAATGAGCGTCTTGCCATCAAAACCCATCGAGCGGCCCTCCTTGCATTCGTTCAGGTAGCCATCGAGATCACGAAAATCATTGTAGACCCCGTCAAGAACGTCCAACCCGTAGGCGCGGGCAGCCAAGACAATCTGCATCAGCCAGGTTGAGAGATAAGGGCGTCCCGGTTCGGGCCGGACGTTGGTTTCCTTGATCAGGTCGTTGGTGCCGACGACAAAACAATCAAGGCGGCTCTCGGGTGTGCGGGCAGAGCGTGCAATCAGCGCGGAATTCATTACCCCGCGCGGGGTTTCAATCATGGCCCAGATGCGAAGCGAAGCCGGTGCGTCGGTCTGGATCAAAGCATCGCACACAGCGGAAATATCTTCGAGGTCTTCGACCTTTGGCAATAAAATGGCATCCGGATTGAGGCCACGTGCAGCAAGCAGGTCTTCCGTACCCCAGCTTGTGGAAAGTGGATTGATGCGAATGATGGTTTCGCGTCCTCTGCCCAGTGGTTCCTTGAGAAAGGTTCTCAACTGTTCGCGGGACGCTGTCTTTTCAGCTGGCGCTACGGCGTCTTCAAGATCGAAGATGACGGCATCGGATTGCAGATCACGGGTTTTGGCCAATGCGCGTTCATTGCCGGCGGGAACATAGAGAACCGAACGACGAGGGCGCACAGGGCGTGAGGATGATGAATTGGTCATGGCTGGAGTCATGCATGTGCCAGCTCCATCTTTCAAGTATCATTGCAAATCGATGTTGTTGACCATTGCGAAACTGTGAAATCCGGTTTTCATATTCCGGTCGACTGACTGGAGATCAGGTGTGGTGATGCGTTTCGATATTGTAATTGCAGGTGGCGCCATCATGGGGGCCTCAACCGCGTTTTTCCTTCGTGAATTGGGGTTCTCCGGAAGCATTGCGCTTGTAGAGCCGGATCCGGCATTCAATTTTGCAGCAACGACCTTGTCAGCGGCGTCGATTCGACAACAATTTTCCCAACCGGAAAACATCAGGCTATCGCGATTTGGGCTCGAGTTTATTCGCAAATTGCCGGATCGATTCGGAACCGATGCGGATATCGGGTTTGTAGAAAATGGCTACTTGCTGTTGGCCAGCGAGGCGGGAAACTCCCAACTTGAAACCAATGTGGCGACCCAGAAGTCACTGGGAGCGCGGACCAGCTTGCTTTTGCCCGAGGCGTTGCGCCATCGGTTTACCTGGCTCAATACCGAAGGCCTGTCGGCAGGCGGCTTTGGCGAGAGCGGAGAAGGCTGGTTTGATGCCCATCGCTTCCTATCTGTCTTGCGCACAGCGCTGGGCACCATGAATGTGAATTTTCTGCGCGACCGGGTCGTCGGGTTGGAGATGAATGGAGGTCGTATTGTATCTGCGGTTCTTGATAAAGCAGGACCGGTGCAATGTGGTGAATTCATCAATGCTGCTGGTCCGGCCGCAGGCAGATTGGCCAAGCTTGCGGGCGTTGATCTGCCGGTCGCGCCGCGCAAACGAACGGTGTTTGTGTTTTCATGCCGTACATCGCTGCCTGACATGCCACTGATGGTTGATCCATCCGGGGTATATGTGCGGCCAGAGGGAGCTTGTTACATTTCAGGATGGGGGCCGCCGGAAGGTAGCGATCCGGAAGTTGCAATCGATGATTTTGAACCGAATTACATTGAGTTTGACGATGTCATTTGGCCGATACTGGCCACTAGGGTACCGGCATTTGAAGCCATCCGTTTTGAGCGCGCCTGGGCAGGTCACTATGATTTCAATGCGCTTGATCAGAATGCGGTGATCGGTCCGCACCCGGAAATCAAGAATTTCCACTTCATCAATGGCTTTTCCGGTCATGGGTTGCAGCAGGCACCTGCGGCAGGGCGTGCGGTGGCGGAATATATCCTGTTTGGCGAATACCGCAGCATTGATTGTTCCGCCTTTGGCTATCACCGCATTCCTGAGAACCGGCCATTTCGCGAGCTGAACATCATCTAGGTTCTGTCGGGCTGAAAACTGCCAATCAGAAGGCTTATTGATATTTTGGGATGTTTGTCCGAATCGATTTGCAGATCAAGAAGCAGGACACAGACCTTTGGGCAACAGGACCACGTGTGATGCTATCGTTAAAGAAGCTGATCGCCTGAAGGTTGGCGAGAACCGAGATAATGCTTTCGGATTGGGAGCAGGAAGTATCGTATCCGCGTGAGCGGATTGGTCGATTTATTGACATCCTGATCGTGAACCAGACCAAAATCAAGAAAATTGGTTGTCCGCTAGAAACGCTCAGCACGGAACTGGCGAAGCTTGACCAAACAGAGCGCAATGATGCGAATGATATTTTCCCGCTGTATGCGCGATGGCTGAAAGTTCAGTTCAGACAGCTCAATCGTATGGTGGATGCGGATTGTCTGGCGGGATGATTGCCCATGGCATCTCGCATCAAGCGCAGGATCATCGGCTTTGGCAGGATCTGTTTGTTGCCGGAGAAGTTGTTGTGACCGCCATGCTTGAAATAGCGCCTCCACCTGCTGTCCCAGGGACGGAATTTTTTGTCGCTTGAACCGGTCTTTTTACCGTGGATGGTTTCAGTACCGATCAATGGCACATCCCTTGAACAAAGACTGCAAAACACCCACATCCAATCCAGATCAAAGGAATGAAACCATGAACAGGATATTATTTCCGCTGTTGGCCATCGTGACAGCTGCATTGGCACTTTTCAGCTTTATGGCACTAAGTGTGGTCGGATTGATTGGTGTCGGTCTTGTTGGGTTGTTTCGGTCGGTTGACCGGCTGACAGGCGGGCGGTTTTCCGCGCGGGTGCAGCAAAAGGCCGACTCGAATGGATCGCAGGGGTCGAATGCCACGCGTGGGAAAGAAAATTCCGACGGTATCAACCATGTTTGGAATGATGGGCGCGGCCCAATTATCGATATGTAATTGACGTCTTCGAGTATGCCGCGAACTCCAAAAACCACGTCGGAACACCTATTATATTCGCCAGTTAGTGGCTTTTCACATGTGAACCAGCGCTTCCCTCTTCTTTTTCTTGGTGGCATTTGCTAAACGCAAGCCAAGTGAAAGACAGGACGAAGCCAAATGGATAAATTTACACGCCTGACGGGTGTTGCCGCCCCATATGCGGTGGTCAACATCGATACAGACATGATCATCCCGAAGGATTATCTGAAAACCATCAAACGGACCGGTCTTGGAAAAGGCCTTTTCGCTGAGGCTCGCTATAACGAGGATGGGTCGGAAAACCCGGATTTCATGCTCAACAAGCCTGCTTACAGGAATGCCCAGATTTTGGTTGCCGGTGATAATTTCGGTTGCGGTTCTTCACGCGAGCATGCGCCTTGGGCGCTGCTGGATTTCGGTATTCGTTGTGTAATCTCGACCAGTTTTGCGGATATTTTTTACAATAACTGCTTCAAAAACGGCATTCTGCCAATCGTTGTGAGCCAAGAAGATCTCGATAATTTGATGGATGACGCGAATCGCGGCGCCAATGCAACGGTTTCGGTTGATCTTGAAGCCCAGGAAATCCGTGGTCCGGATGGAGGTGTGATTGGTTTTGAAATCGACCCATTCAAGAAGCATTGTCTTCTCAACGGTTTGGACGATATCGACCTGACGTTGGAAAAGGCGCCAGCGATTGATGCGTTTGAGAACCGGATTTCGCACGAACGTAGCTGGGCCTGATTTGTACAATGCTGCAACGATAACTGACTCCGGAACGGTAATTTTCGATAGGACAAAGCTCGGGGTCAAGAGTGGAGAACCGACATGACAGGTGAGGTCGGCAAGAAGGTTATTTCGATCATTGCGGGTGTGAGCCCCCTGGACGAAAGCGAAATCAAGCCAAGTTCAGAACTTAACGAACTGGAAATCAATTCACTTGAGTTGACCGAAGTGGTGATGGACCTCGAAGACGATTACGATATCGCTATTGATCTCAATACTGCCGAGGCTTGGGAATCGCTGAAAACTGTAGGCGATGTGGTTGCGCTGGTTGAGCAGTTGTTGGCCGAGAAATCGGAGACTACATGACGCGAACCCGCGTGGTTATTACTGGCTTGGGCGGGGTTTGTTCGATTGGCCGCAATGCCGACGAAATCTGGCAAGCAATGAAGGATGGTCGCGATGGCAGCGGTCCGTTATCCTTCGATATCCGCGATTTGAAGAACAAGACTGCATTCGGACTTTTAGACAAGCTGGAAGATGACGGTATCGATCCTCGTCGCAAGATCGGCATGGGCGAGTTCAGCCGTATTGCCGTTATTGCAGCACGTCAGGCCATGGCGCAGGCAGGACTGGAAACCGGTTCATTTGACGAAAATCGTGCGGGTGCGGTGGTTGGAACCGGCGTCTGGGGAGCTGATGCGGTCGACCAGAGTTATATTGATGTTCTCCTTGGCGTGAAGAAACGGGCGCATATTCTGACTGTGCCGCGGGCCATGCCAGGAGCGCCGGCTGGACAGATTTCCATAGATTGCAGATTGCGGGGTCCCGTTTTTGGTGTCACGTCAGCGTGTACCTCCGGCAATCATGCGTTGATAAGTGCTGCTGATCAGATCAGGCTTGGCCGTGCAGATATCATGTTGGCAGGCGGGACAGATGCCCCGCTGACCTATGGTATTCTCAAGGCTTGGGAAGCACTGCGGGTTCTGGCACGTACCAAATGTCGTCCGTTTTCGGCTAATCGCGATGGGCTTTTGATGGGCGACGGTGCCGGGATTGCTGTGTTGGAATCCTACGAGAATGCAAAAGCGCGTGGCGCGACAATCCTGGCGGAAATTCTCGGTTCCGGGATGTCAGGTGATGCCGCCGACATCGTTAATCCGACTGTTGAAGGCCCGGCGATGGCGATGGAAAGATGCATTGCCGATATCGGCCTGACTCCGAGCGACGTTGGATATATCAACGCTCACGGAACGGGCACTCAAGCCAATGACAAAACCGAAACCAAAGCTATTCGCATGGCATTTGGTCCGGCCGCAAATGATGTTTCGGTGTCATCGACAAAATCCATGCACGGTCATTGCCTCGGTGGTTCCAGTGCGCTTGAAATGATCGCCTGTGTGGGTGCTGTTCGGGATGGCATCATACCACCAACCATCAATTATGAAGAAGCCGATCCTGATTGCGATCTCGATGTGACGCCCAATGTGGCGCGCGAGCGCAAGATTGATATGGCAATATCCAACGCCTTTGCCTTTGGCGGCACCAACGCGGTGGTGGCATTCGGCAGAATCTGATCGAGCCTTTCTGTACGGCACATGGTTGACCGTCCGGCTCTGGCTTTTCAAGAGATATTTGATGTTCTAAGAACAGCAGCGATTTCGACCCTTATCTGAGGAATTTCCATGGCTACGCGTAAACTTTTTCTTCTCCCCGGTGACGGTATTGGCCCTGAGGCAATGGCCGAGGTCCGCAAACTCATTGGCTATATGAACTCTGCCGAATCGGCCGGATTTGAAACCGACGAAGGCTTGGTTGGCGGTTCGGCCTATGATGCGCATGGTGCAGCCATTTCGGACGCGGATATGGCCAAAGCAATGGCAGCCGATGCGGTGTTGTTCGGTGCGGTCGGTGGGCCAAAGTGGGACGACGTGCCCTATGAAGTGCGCCCAGAGGCTGGATTGTTGCGGCTGCGCAAAGACATGGAACTGTTTGCCAATTTGCGTCCAGCTATTTGCTATCCGGCATTGGCTGCGTCCTCTTCGCTGAAACCGGAGGTCGTCGAAGGGCTTGATATCCTGATTGTGCGTGAGTTGACCGGCGGCGTTTATTTTGGTGAACCCAAAGAGATCATTGATCTGGGAAATGGTCAGAAGCGCGGCATTGATACCCAGGTTTACGATACCTACGAGATTGAGCGGATTTCAGGTGTGGCCTTTGAATTGGCCCGTACCCGGTCGAACAAGGTCTGTTCGATGGAAAAGCACAATGTGATGAAATCCGGCGTGTTGTGGAAAGAAGTTGTTGCCGGTTTCCACAAGGCAAATTTCGCGGACGTCGAGCTCAGTCACATGCTGGCTGACGCCGGTGGCATGCAGCTGGTCCGTTGGCCCAAGCAGTTTGACGTGATTGTGACCGACAACTTGTTTGGCGACATGTTGTCAGATGTGGCGGCGATGCTGACCGGGTCATTGGGCATGTTGCCTTCTGCTTCGCTTGGCGCACCTGACCCCAAGACTGGAAGCCGCAAGGCGCTTTTTGAACCGGTTCATGGATCAGCGCCGGATATTGCAGGACAGGGTATTGCCAATCCGATCGCTATGGTTGCCTCGTTTGCCATGTGCTTGCGCTATTCTTTCAACATGGTTGCGGAGGCTGATCGCCTTGAAGCAGGGATTTCATCGGTTCTGGATCAGGGTCTTCGTACAGGCGATATCATGGCGGATGGCTGCACTAAGGTGACTACATCTGAAATGGGTGATGCCATCGTGAAGGCCTATGCGGGCTGAATATCCGGTTTTTGAAAGCTGTGGGCCGGAATGCAGTTCCGGCCTGACCTGGCAAAACTTCACAGCATGCACGGATTGGCAGTCAGGCGTCGAGTTCATTGACTTTCGACAAGGTTTCCTTCAGAAGATCGCCATCATGACCACGATCAAGACCAAAACCACGATCTGATCCGTTCCGTCCCATACTCTCCCGGGGACGGGATGAGTGGCGCTTGTCCAGACAAGGGAGAGAACGGAGCAAGGTAGTTATGGGTTTCAAGATCGCAGTCGTTGGAGCAACTGGCAATGTTGGCCGGGAAATGCTCAACATCCTGGCAGAACGCAATTTCCCAGTCGATGAAGTATTTGCGCTGGCTTCCAGCCGCTCAGTAGGTACCGAGGTTTCTTTTGGTGACAAAACACTGAAGGTGAAAAATCTCGAGAACCACGATTTCACCACTACTGATCTGTGTTTGATGTCCGCTGGTGGTGCCATTTCGCAGAAATATTCGCCGAAAATTGGGGCGACGGGATGTATCGTCATCGATAATTCGTCTGCTTGGCGGTATGATTCCGAGGTGCCGTTGATCGTGCCGGAAGTGAATCCGGCTGCCATCGACGGATATACAAAAAAGAACATCATCGCCAACCCAAACTGTTCCACGGCACAGCTTGTCGTGGCGCTGAAGCCATTGCATGACAAGGCTACAATCAAGCGGTTGGTGATTTCGACCTATCAATCTGTATCCGGTGCCGGCAAGGACGCCATGGACGAATTGTTCAATCAGACGCGTGCCGTTTTCGTTGCAGATCCGATTGAAAGCAAACTGTTCCCAAAGCGGATCGCGTTCAATGTGATCCCGCATATCGATACGTTCATGGAAGACGGCTATACCAAGGAAGAATGGAAGGTGTTGGCTGAAACCAAGAAGATGCTCGACAAGAAGATCAAGGTTACCTGCACCGCGGTCCGTGTTCCGGTTTTCATTGGTCATTCTGAATCGGTCAATATCGAGTTTGAGAATGAGATCTCAGCTGATGAAGCCCGCGATATTCTTCGTGATGCGCCGGGTTGTCTGGTGATCGACAAGCATGAAGATGGCGGCTACATCACGCCCTATGAAAGCGCCGGTGAAGATGCCACCTATATCTCCCGAATTCGGGAAGATGCAACGGTGGAGAACGGCCTGAACATCTGGGTTGTTTCAGACAATTTGCGCAAGGGAGCCGCGCTCAATACCATCCAGATTGCAGAGTTGCTGGTTAACCGTGGCCATCTCAAGGATCGCTCTGCGGCTTGAACCCAAAACGGCTGTGAAGTTGAAAACCCGCGCTGACCTGCGCGGGTTTTTTGGTTTTGCTTTGCAAATACATGCAACGTGACTTCGGGCGGATTTGCTGGCAATGTCAGCATTGGGGCAGATTCGCATTTCAGCAGAGGTTATGGAAATCATGATAGTTAATGGTCGGCGCCGGTTCGTTTTTACAACTGCAGCACTCCTGGCGGTAGGCATGGCTCATCCCGCATTTGCTGCCAAGTGCGGGAATAGCTCAAGTGGCTTCAACACCTGGGTTGGACAATTCAAACAGGAAGCGGCTGCGCGCGGTGTTTCGCAAAAAACCCTCGATAGCGCTTTTTCAGGCGTTCGTTATGCGACAAAGACGATCAGTCTTGATCGCAACCAACGCAGTTTCAAGCTTTCTCTGAAGCAGTTCATGAGCAAGCGCGGTGCCTCCAGTATCATTTCCAAGGGTAGAAAGCTCAAGCAGAGCAATGCATCGTTGTTTCGCAAGATTGAGAAACAGTACGGTGTTCCGGCGGGTCCTTTGATTGCCATATGGGGCATGGAATCGGGTTTCGGCTCATTCATGGGAAATCAGCACACTGTTTCGGCTGTGGCGACGCTGTCATATGATTGTCGCCGCTCTGCATTTTTTACCGATCAGCTCTACGCATTGCTTGATCTCATTCAGCGCGGATGGATCAGTCCCAACTTCAAGGGGGCGGCGCATGGTGAAATTGGTCAAACCCAGTTTTTACCGCGAAACGTTATAAATTTCGGCAAATCCGGCGATGGAAACCGCAGTGTTGATCTGCGCAGCAAGGCTGATGCTTTGGCATCGACGGCCAATTTTCTGCGTGCACATGGTTGGCAGCGTGGGGGTGGTTATCAGCCCGGTCAAACCAATTTTCGCGCGATCCGTGGCTGGAATGCGGCGGGCGTTTATCAACAGGCCATTGCCATCATTGGCGCGGAAATTGACAAATAATATTGTTAAGTAGAACCCGCCAGCGAATGGCTGGCGGCAGTTCAAAACGTGGGGCGTGAGGAGTTGCTGTGGTTAGAAGCCGCTGCAACTTTCACCTTCGATCGTCTGCAGGCTGGTTACAATTTTACTGTCCGCGAATGTGAACCCTTCGCGGACCAATAGCTGGTTTCCGGGAAATGAATAACAAACCAATGCAGTCGCCTGGCTTTCGTCCACCGGTGCGTCGGGGTCTAATTTCCATTTGAAAGACGCGCCTTCGACGCTGTCTGCCCATTCTTCCAGAGAATCGAGAAACTCCTTTTTGGTTTGGGTGAATCCAAGGTCCTCGAGTTTGATTTCGGCGTTGTCAGCGAGAAGGTCTTTGAGCTTTTCCTCGTCGGCTTCAAACAACGCGGGATACCATTTATCCAGAACAGGTGCGTTGCTTTGAGCAAGTGACGAAATTGGCACCAGGAGTGACAAAATGAGCATGCATGCAGGTATGGAGAAGTGTTTCACTTCGTTCTTTCCCTCACGTATCGGCGATGATTTCCGGCGCGGCAGGCTCGTAAAGATCAGGGCGAACAAAATCGCCGCTTTGGCGGTCCATAATCCACAATTCGCCAGTAGAAATGTCGAACCAGGACCCGTGGAGTTGCAGGCTGCCTTTGTCTTCGAGAATTTTCACGCAGGGAAATGTGCGCAGATTGGCAATCGAATTGCGGACAGAAATCCGCTCCAATGCGGTTTGCCGTTCCCCTGTGGTTAGCAAATCTGAATCCTGAATTCGCGCCGCAGCTGGCTTGAGCATGCTCATCCACTGACCAATGAAATCACCGGGGGAAAGCGGTTTGGCTGAGGGATTGAGTGCTGCCTGAATACCACCACACCGTCCGTGGCCCATGACCAAAATATTGCGAATTTTGAGTGATTGAACTGCAAATTCCAGTGCTGCGGAAGTGGAGTGAAAATTGCCATCAGGCTCATAGGGCGGAACCAGGTTGGCAACATTGCGAACGACAAAAAGTTCACCCGGTCCGCAATCGAAAATGGTCTCGGGGGCAGAACGGGAATCACAGCAGGCGATGACAAGGGTGTGGGGTTCCTGTCCGCTTTCAGCCAATTTGCGGTAACGTTCCCGCTCGGAACTGTACCGCCCCGACATAAACGAGCGATAGCCCTTTAAAAGGTGATCAGGAAAATCGGTCATGCTTGCAACACACCTCTGCTATTTCGACATCAATAAGCACCATTATAGCATGATGTTTTCCAAGCCGAACTGTAAATTTCGTTGGTAAATCACCCGATTATAGGTGACGATCCTAACTTGCTGGCGGACGCCTGGGCGGCCTCGTCATGATCTGACGCATATGGATCATTGCCATTGGTGAGCGCAAGCTGTTCGCATCAGTTTCAAGCGTTAATTCATCGGCACCTCGCTTGGCTGTGCGTGCCAGAATTTCGAATACCGAGCCAGTGGCAAGTCGCAGTGACTCTTCCCCCGATTTTCCTTCCAGCAGACGAGCGGTGAACAGAGCTGCCATCAGATCACCCAGGCCCTTGGGCGCATTCTCAATTATTCGATGTTCGGCCATGACCGCGCGATTGCCCTCTACAAGCATCGTGCCGGTGTTACTTGCCATCATAGCATGCGCGGAAGTAACCAAAACACGGCCCGGCCCCAGTGTTTGGGCCGCTGCGATTAAAGTTGCCGCATCCGGAATTTCTGTTCCGCTCAACCACCCGAGTTCAAAAATATTCGGTGTGGCAATACCGGCCAGTGGTATGAGCCGATCTCGAATGCCTTCGGCCACCGGTTCAGGCACATATAACTGCGAACCGTCGCCCAAAACCGGGTCACAGACATAAAGTGCATCGGGGTTTTCAGCTTTTACTGCCTTGATGAGTTGAGCTATTGCATCAATCTGGGCGACATCGCCAATATAACCGGAAATGATTGCGCCAACCTCTCGCAACCAAGGGGCAGCAGCCAGGTTCTCGGCTAAATCGGAGAATTGTTTCGAATCCGGTACAATACGTGTCGCTAAAGAATGCCCAGGATGCCACGGCAAGATGATCGTCGGTAGAGACCATACCGGGAAGCCAAGAACTTCAAGTGCGAACACAACTCCCCGATTGCCAACGGAGCCTCGAACAACATGGCTGGAAATTGCCAAAACCGAAGGTTTTTGTCTGTCTTCAGAATTCATGGTCAAGGAAACAACTTGAAATAGAGCCAAATGGAAAGGCCAATGAACGCCACTGCAGCCAACCCACGACCAATTCGCGTTCCCCAAAGCTCAGCGGGGTCCTTTTGCTCGCTGTCGGCGGCGGAGAAATGATCCCGGACAGACTTGGCCGTGCTGTGCAAAAGCGGACTCGCAGAAAGATTGCCTTCATTTGTCAGGCGTTCAAGGTCACGTCGTGCCTTGCGAGTGATATTGTCATCATCATTCATGGTTCGGGCCTTGAGATGAAGGTGTTTAATGACGCAGGTGCCAGTGCCTTGTCACAAGAGATGTCCCAGAGACGGTGAAGTTGGATCCATAAGACAGAAGCTCTAACGTGCCTGGGAATGGTAAACGTCATTGGGCCGCATATCGGTGGCTGATGCAACCCGGTTGGTCATATTGAAGAATGCTCCAACAGCCGCGATGTCCCAGATATCGCGATCGGAGAAACCAACATCACGCAATTTCTGGCGATCAGCTTCGACTATGCGTTCTGGGTGGATTGTAAGCAGTTCGGAGAATTGCAGCATTGCTGTTTGTCGCGCATCAAGGTCGGCCGCACGGAAATTCATCACCAATTGTTCGCCCAATTCCGGCTTGCCGGAGAGCTGGCGTACCGCAGCGCCATGGGCGGTCAAACAGTAGTAGCAATGGTTTATTGAAGACACTGCCAATGCGATCATTTCGCGCTCAAGCTTGGAAAGGCCAGACGGTGCAAGCATGAGATCGTTGTAGAAAGCCGCGAATACCTCAAGTTTGTGGGTGTTAAAGGCATAGGCGAGCAAAACATTGGGAACCATGCCCAATTTTTCCCGACATTTGTCGAAATAAGCTTTCATTTCGGTGCTTAGCGCGGTTTCAGTCGCTAAATCGAGTGCGATCACAGTTTTATTTGGGTCTGTCATTTCAATTCCTCCTAAATCAGGTTTAATGCCCGTAAGTCGTCAATAACAGTATTCATTCCGGCGTAATCGGAAATAGGTAAACTGGGAGGTGGCCATGGGTGGAAATCATGACGAGGGTGTCGCGGAGATCCTAAATGCTGTCAAGAAGGTTTTGGCTGCGCAAAAACTACCTGCGGTGGACCCTGAAATTCTTTTTCTTGGCGCCAGTTATGATGACCTTAGCCAGTACAAGCCAAAATATTTAGCCCAAATTGCTGTTTCTTCAGAGCAGGAAATCAGGGCCTGGGATGGAAAAACACCACGAATCACACTTCTCGACCCGGTTGGTGTGGAGATTGACGGTGACCCGATTTCGGTGCTTTGCGTTACAACCGGAAACAAGCCCTTTCTTTATGATTCGGTCATGGGCGAAGTTACGGCGTTGGTCCGTGATATTTATTTGTCTTCTCACCCCATCCTTTACGTCCGTGAAGGTGAGTCAATCAAGCTTTACCAACCGAATGTGGATCGCTCGAAAGAAGCTACAGTCAGTCACATACAGTTGCATTTGCCACAATTGGGTTCTGCGGCAAGCAAGCACCTCATTGAACGTCTGGAATATGTTCTCGGTCAAGTCCGGTTGGCTGTGCAGGACTGGAAGGCAATGTTGCTCAGGATTGATTCAGCGGCGGCCGATCTGTCTTATTTGCGGGTAGAGGACAATCAGCTTGAACAACGCGATGAAGCACTGGCGTTTCTTGCCTGGCTGCGTGCCAATAATTTTACCTTTTTGGGAATGCGGGAATATGTTTATTCCGAGGAGGGGGACAGTCGCGAGTTGAAACGGGCGGACGCCCGCGGACTTGGTATGTTGTCTGATCCTGAAGTCCTGGTGCTGCGACAGGGGACCGATCAGGTAACCACGACGCCTGAAATTCTTGATTTCCTGCACGGACCGGATTTTCTGATCGTCACCAAAGCCAATGTGCGCTCGGTAGTCCATCGTCGAGCTTACATGGACTATATTGGTATCAAGCGGTTTGACGAGAACGGCAAGGTAAGTGGTGAGTTGCGGGTGGTCGGCCTGTTTACCTCAACTGCCTATACCCATTCGGTCAAAGAGATTCCCCTGTTGAGATCGAAGATTGATCAGGTGATCGATAATTTTGGATACGATCCCGAAAGTCATTCCGGCAAGGTTCTGATCAATACGCTTGAAAGCTATCCCCGCGATGAATTGTTCCAGATCGGGATTGATTTGCTGACGGTATTTTGCCGGCAAATCAATGAGCTGACCGATCGCCCGAGAGTACGGGTATTGCCGCGAATTGACCGCTTTGACCGCTTTGTCTCAGTCATCGTCTATGTCCCGCGCGACCAGTATGATTCCACGGTTCGAGGCAAGATCGCGACCTATCTTAAATTGGCCTATATGGGACGGCTTTCGATATATTATCCTTCATTTCCGGAAGGTGGGGTGGCGCGCGTCCATTTCATTATCGGGCGGACAGAAGGAAAGACACCACAGATTGCGCAAGACCAGCTCGAACGTGACATCAAAACCATCGTCACGCGCTGGGAAGACCGGTTCATCTCGATCGGTGGTGACCGGGCGGCGCAAATCTCTGTCAGCCAATCCTATAAAGAGCAGTTCAGTCCTGATTCTGCATTACGGGATATCGAGGATATTCTTGGCTGTCCGGCTGCTGAGGGCGGATTGCGGATCGCACTTTATCGCCACGAAGGCGATAGTGATTCACAATTGGGCCTGAAAATTTTTCATGCTGATACGCCGTTGGCTCTATCACGTCGGGTGCCAATGCTTGAGCATCTTGGTTTTACGGTGATCAGTGAGCACACCCATGAACTGGAAATAACCGAAATTGGGGGCGGAGAGCGTCGCGCGGTCATTCTCCATGATATGGAAATCGCCACCACTGACGGTAAGGGAGTTTCGCTGGAGGCGGAATCGGACCGCATTACCGAGGCGATCTTGTCAATCTGGCATGGTCGCATCGACAGTGACGGCTTTAACCGGCTGGTTGTTGGCGCCGGTCTGGCTGTACGTGAAGCGATGGTCCTGCGCGCAATTGCCCGTTATTTGCGCCAGGCGGGACTGCAGTTTCCAGGTGACTTTATTTCCGATGCGTTGGCGCGGTATCCTGCCATTGCAGGCAAACTGTTCGAGTTGTTCCGTACCCGTTTCGATCTCTCGCTTGATGATGATACGCGTCGAACTGCACTCAGTGGTTTGACCCGTGAGATTGAAGATGCGCTGATGCATGTTCCCAATCAGGATGATGACAGGATTTTCCGACGGTTTGAGAACGCCATCACTTCGATGTTGCGGACCAGCTATTTTCAGACCGATGAAGACGGAAATCCACGTCCGGCACTGGCTTTCAAACTCGACCCACAAGCGCTCGATGGATTACCTGAACCCCGGCCGTATCGTGAAATCTTCGTCTATGGCGCAGAAGTGGAAGGCGTTCACCTGCGCTTCGGGCCCGTTGCCCGCGGCGGATTGCGCTGGTCTGACCGGTCACAGGATTACCGAACCGAAGTGTTGGGGTTGGTCAAGGCCCAACAAGTCAAAAATGCGGTTATCGTTCCGGTCGGTGCCAAGGGTGGTTTCTTTCCCAAGCGATTGCCGGTTGGTGGCAGCCGTGACGAGATTTTTGAAGCAGGACGCAACGCTTACAAGTTATTCATCCGCGCATTGCTTTCAATAACAGACAATCTGGATGGTGACCGGGTGATCGCGCCCGCTGACACGGTGCGTCATGACAATGATGATCCCTATTTCGTGGTGGCGGCTGACAAGGGGACTGCAACATTTTCTGACACAGCCAATGCGATCAGTCAGGAACAGGATTTTTGGCTCGACGATGCCTTTGCTTCAGGCGGTTCTGTCGGCTACGACCACAAGAAGATGGGTATTACAGCGCGCGGGGCCTGGGAAGCGGTCAAACGCCATTTCCGTGAAATGGATATCGATACCCAGACCACACCATTTACCGCGGCAGGTGTTGGTGACATGTCTGGAGACGTGTTCGGCAATGGAATGTTGTTGTCGGATAAAATTCGGCTGGTCGCCGCCTTCGATCATCGCGATATTTTCATTGATCCAAACCCTGATTGTGATCTTGGTTTCGCTGAACGCAAACGCTTGTTCGATTTGCCACGCACCAGCTGGCAAGACTATGATCAGACCAAGATGTCTGAAGGTGGGATGATCATTTCACGGGCGCTGAAATCGGTTGATTTGACACCGCAGGCAGCCGAGGCAATCGGGCTTGAAGCCGGAAAAGCCACTCCACAGCAGATTCTATCGGCAATTCTTCGGGCGGAAGTGGATCTCTTGTGGTTCGGCGGTATCGGGACCTACATCAAGGCAGAAGGTGAGAACGACACCGATGTTGGAGACCGTGCCAATGACGCGATCCGAATACTGGCCAAAGAGGTTCGGGCCAAGGTCATCGGTGAAGGCGCCAATCTCGGTGTTACCCAGCGGGCCCGGATTGCCTATGCAGCTCTTGGTGGTCGCTGCAACTCAGACGCCATCGACAATTCTGCGGGCGTCAATTCATCTGACGTCGAGGTCAACATCAAGATTGCGTTGGCCAATGCGATGCGGGAAGGGCGGCTGACGCGGGAAGACCGGAACACGCTTCTGGCCTCTATGACTGATGAGGTGGCGGAGCTGGTCTTGCGCAACAACTACCTGCAGACCCTGGCAATTTCGCTGGCCGAAGAAGAAGGCGTGGCCGGTTTGAGTGAGCAAGCCCGCATGATGGCTGATTTTGAAACCAGAGGCCTGTTGAACCGCAAGGTGGAAACCTTGCCGGACGATCAGGTTATCGCGGAGCGGAGGCTGGCCGGCACCGCATTGACCCGACCGGAAATCGGGGTTCTGCTTTCCTATGCCAAAATTGTTCTTTTTGATGAGATCGTGGGAAGCAACCTGCCTGACGATCCCTATTTTCACGACACGCTGACCGGCTATTTCCCTTCCACCATGACCAAAATTCATGAGAGCGACATCGAAAATCACCGGCTGCGGCGGGAAATTATCGCAACACTGATCGGAAATGACACCATTAACCGCGGCGGACCAGCATTTGTTGTTCATCTGGGTGACCAAAACGGGGTGCAGGCAACCGATATTGTCAGGGCATTTGTAATCGCACGCGACGGGCTTGGGCTTTCGGCCCTTTATGACAGGGTTGACGCGCTCGACACCAAAATTGCCGGAATTGTGCAGAATGAACTTTATCGGCGTATCGGCGATGCATTGCGGGCAGTCACATCCTGGGCCTTGAAAACCGGCACTGCGCTGAGCGGAGAACTTGGTACAACAATCACCAAGATGGAAATGGGAGTGATTGAGACACTTCCGAACCTTCTGGGTCATTTGCCGGAATCCATGGCAGAGGAAGTTAATGCACTGGAAGCAGAGCTTGCGGGACACGGGGTTCCCGGAGATGTCGCAGTCGACATTGCCCGCTTGAGACTGAAAATACTGGTGCCGGATATTTTACACGTGGCTGAAACCGCGCAAGGTGATGCCGAAAAGGTCATCTCCACCTATTTCAGCGTAACGGACGCGTTTCGGATTGGCCGTATTCAGGCTGCCGCCGACCGATTGCAAATGGGTGATCATTACGAAAATCTGGCGCTTGGGCGTAATCTTGACGAGATATCACAGGCACGGCGGGTCATATCTGTCTCTGCATTGAAAGCTCATGGCGATCAATTTGACCCTTTTGCACGGTGGAAGGCTGACAATGAAGACCGTATCGGCCATGTAACCGGTCAAATCCTGCAATTGGCTGAAAGTGGTGAACTCACGGTTGCCAAATTGACCGTAGCAGCCGGAATGATGAGCGATCTGGCGCGGTCATTGCAAAATCGGGATGGGCAAAATTGAGATGGGCAAAATTGAAATGGGCCAAGTCGAACCGGATGTTGGTTGGCTGAGTGCCCACAAAGGGGACGGTGAATGAGCCTGAGTAAGAGTGCTGGCCAAGTTCAAAGCGCGCCTCGGCGGGGAATTTTCGGCTGGATGATGTTTGATTGGGCGGCGCAACCGTTCTTCACAGTTGTCATCACCTTCATCTTTGGTCCCTATTTTGTTTCACAGTTGGCGGCTAATCCCGACATGGGGCAGGCATGGTGGGGCTATGCAGTAGCCATTTCGGGTTTCATAATTGCAATCATGTCGCCAGTTCTGGGTTCCATTGCAGATGCAGTAGGACCGCGCAAACCATGGATTGCCGCTTTCGCGGTGATCAAGATCGGTGCGCTTTTCTCGCTTTGGTTGGCAGCGCCTGGATCATCCCTGTTTTATCCAGCATTGATGATTGTTCTGGCGTCGGTTTCCGCTGAATTTTCGATTGTTTTCAATGATTCCATGATGCCGCGGTTGGTCGCACCGAAAGATGTTGGTCGAATTTCCAATATAGCCTGGGGTTTGGGTTACCTCGGCGGCATGATCATGTTGATTTTCGTTGTTGGATTCATGGCTGGCAATGAAGAGACAGGCAAAACGCTGCTCGGGATGGATCCGGTTTTCGGACTCGATCCGGGTGCAAGTGAAGCAGCACGCGCTACCGGGCCGCTGTCAGCGCTTTGGTATCTGATTTTTATCTTGCCGATGTTCTTTTTTACCCCGGACTATGCCCGCCCAACTTTTGTTGGATCAGCCGTGCGGACAGGGCTCAGGGAATTGGCAGGGACAATTACCGAAGTCCGGAAGAAGACAGGACTTTTGCGTTTTCTTATCGCACGCATGATCTACCAGGATGGTGTGAATGCTTTGATAGTCTTGGGCGGCACCTTTGCAGCCGGCATGTTTGGCTGGCAAATCATGGAGATCGGGATTTTCGGAATTATTCTGAACGTCGTGGCGATTGGCGGCTGCATGTGGGCCAGTCGGCTCGATTTCAAGATGGGCTCAAAGGCCATTGTTGTGATGTCAATCATCGCGCTATTGGTTGCCACTATCGGGATAATTTCGACCGGCCCCGGGTTTACATTATTCGGCGTTGTAGTGCTGGATTTGGTTGATTCAGGCGGTTTGTTCGGAACTGCAGCAGAAAAAATCTATATTCTGTTCGGGTTGTTGATAGGGCTTTCATTCGGCCCGGTTCAGGCGTCATCACGGTCGTACCTGGCGCAAAGCATTCACCCTGACGATGCGGGCCGCTATTTCGGCCTCTATGCCCTCTCCGGTCGTGCGACGTCGTTCTTGGCGCCATTCATGGTGGCAACCGTGACTGTCTGGACCGGTTCGGCAAGATACGGAATGGCAACCTTGATTTTGTTCTTCCTTGTCGGACTGATCATATTGCTGGCCACGCCATTTCCGGCTCAGAAAGTGGATCCGGATGCCCGACACTATGCGTGATCAGATTGAGAATGATCGATGGTTTGGAAACGTATGCTGTATCGCTTTGAAAGCTTGTGCGCTCAGGCTGTTCGGCTCGCTGCTGCGCGCGCTGTACGCAGGCGTGCCCGTGCTTCTGCCTGTTGACGGGCAATCCGCTCGTGCTCGCTGCGCAAGCGCGTGATAAAGTCGATTACGTCTGCGTGCGGAGTGTCATTCTTTCGGTGCCAACTTTGCGTTGCTTCGACAATGAGATCGACGACATCGGGAAAACATCCGCAACACCGGCCGCGTTTGTTCATCAGGTGGTAGACCTGAAGCGGTGTGATCAACTGCCAAGCATCTTCGGCCAACAATGAGTGGATGGTCGCCAGAATCTCGTCACTGGAGATGATATTGCATTGACAAACCAGCATGGCCGATCCCATTGGCGCTTTTCCGCGTCTGGTGCGGGGGAGAAAGAATTTCCCGGAGAAAATATGCTTTAGTTTAACAGGAGTCAAACGCTCCAGTTTGGCGTATTCAAGTGGTGAAACCAATGGCATTTTAACAATAGCTGCAAAGACTTGCGGTAAATGGGTTGATTTGAAGTGCGCGATTGGTGGTGGACGGCAACGACGATACTTGAAGGGAATTCGACGCGGCATGCCTGACCTCACAAGTCAAAAACTCGCTAAGTACCTCGATTAATGCCGCAGTCCCAAACAGATACCTCGAAACCTGACAACCACCTAAATGTCCGAAAAGAAAAACCCGCCGAAGAGATCGACGGGTTTGTCAGCGGTCCAAGCGGGCTGATGCCCGCCTTTTTTGGTCGATTGCTTTAAAAGCCCTCAGGCGATTTTCTGACCCGTCTTTTCCCAATCGGAAAGGAACTGTTCCAGTCCCTTGTCGGTCAAAGGATGCTTGACCAGGGCCTTGATGGTAGAGGCGGGTATTGTTGCCACATCGGCGCCGATCAAGGCTGCTTCCTTGACGTGGTTGACGGTACGGATTGAGGCCGCAAGAATTTGCGTCTGAAAACCGTAGTTGTCATATATCTGGCGAATTTCGCGAATCAGTTCCATCCCATCCATCGCCATGTCATCAAGCCTGCCGATAAAGGGCGAAATGAAGGTCGCTCCGGCCTTTGCTGCCAGAAGTGCCTGGTTGGCCGAAAAGCAAAGTGTGACATTGGTCAGATGACCATCGCTGGTCAACGACCGGCAGGCTTTCAAGCCGTCGAGCGTCAATGGCAGTTTGATGCAGATGTTATCGGCGATCTTGGCGAGGGCTTTGCCTTCGCGCATCATGTCGTCATATTCGGTTGCCGTAACTTCCGCAGATACTGGACCGTCAACGATACTGCAGATTTCCTTGGTGACTTCAGTGATGTCGCGGCCGGATTTGAGGATAAGCGAAGGGTTGGTCGTGACCCCGTCAATCAGCCCCAGATCATTCAATGACCGGATTTCACTGACGTCAGCTGTGTCGACAAAGAATTTCATATCTTGCTCCCTGACATAATGTGCCGGTCTCTTCCGGCTTTGAGCATATTTGCGGCTTCCCTTTAGACCAAAGCGGAGGCAAGGTCACGGCATATGGCTACAGATTCGAAAGAAAATCAGAAAGTGTTGTTCCGCAGACCTGCTGTGCCCGTCATGGTACCCATGCCGGTGAACCGTGCATTTACCTATGCAGTTCCCGAAGGCAAAAGTGTGGTTCCTGGCACTATAGTACAGATTCCGCTCGGGCCAAGGCTGGTAACAGGTGTCGTCTGGGGTGGAGATCCAGATGAGGTGGACCCGAAGAAGCTGCGCGAGATCACACAGATTTTTGACTGCCCGCCCCTCGACATTAACATGCGGGCCTTTATCGATTGGGTGTCCCGCTACACTTTGTCCCCACCAGGTTATGTGGCCCGAATGGCGCTTAGGGCGCCCGCGGCTTTTGATCCCGAGCCTCCAATTCCAGCACTGAAGCTGACCGGAACCCAGCCGGAAAGGATGACAGCGGCGCGTCAACGGGTGTTGGCACAGGCATCTGACGGATTCGCCTGGACGCGATCGGGCCTTGCTCATGCGGCTGGCGTTTCGTCGAGTGTTGTCGACGGTTTGGCGGCACAGAATGTTTTCGAGACTGTCTATCTGCCGCCACAGCCGGTGGTGGCGTTGCCTGATCCTGACTATGGGCAAAGCGAATTGTCAGCTGATCAGGCAATGGCCGGCGAAATTCTACGGGACGATCTCATTGAGGGCGGGTTCAAGCCAACTCTGCTTGATGGAGTGACCGGGTCTGGCAAAACTGAAGTTTATTTTGAAGCGGTGGCGGAAGCGGTGCGTCAGGGTCGACAGGTTTTGATTCTGTTGCCGGAGATTGCACTGACAGCGGCATTTCTTGACCGGTTTCACAATCGCTTTGGCACCCGACCGGCGGAATGGCACTCGGAGCTTGCGCCACGGATGCGTGAGAAAGTGTGGCGACAAGTCATAACTGGTGAAGTGCGGGTTGTGGCTGGCGCTCGGTCGGCTTTGTTTCTGCCATTCAATTCACTCGGTCTTATCGTAGTCGATGAAGAACATGACGCAGCCTACAAGCAGGAGGATCGGACATTTTATCATGCGCGCGACATGGCGGTTGTTCGTGCAAATCTATGTGATATTCCGGTCATACTGGCCTCTGCGACGCCTTCCATTGAAAGCCGGGTTAATGCATCTTCAGGGCGATATGGCCATTTGAAGCTTTCGTCGAGATTTGCCGAAGCAAGATTGCCGGACCTCAAGCTTATCGACATGCGCAAACATCCTCCGGCGCGTGGCGGGTTTTTGTCGCCAGTCTTGCTTGGAGCAGTCGGAGCTTCCCTTAAAAGGGGAGAACAGTCGCTGTTGTTTCTCAACCGTCGTGGTTATGCGCCGTTGACGTTATGTCGCGTGTGCGGGCACCGCTTTCAGTGTCCGGAATGTTCCAGCTGGCTGGTTGAGCACCGGTTTCGAAATCAGCTTCTTTGTCACCATTGCGGCCATTCGGAACGAGTCCCGCAGGCCTGCCCGGAGTGCGGAACGCTGGATCATCTGGTGGCTTGCGGGCCGGGCATCGAGCGCATTGCCGAAGAGGTGGACAGCCATTTTCCCGATGCCCGCACCATTGTCTTGTCATCCGATATGGCTGGCGGCACAAAACGCCTTCGTATTGAGTTGGAAGCCATTGCCAATGGCGAGGCCGATATCATCATTGGCACGCAATTGGTGGCCAAAGGGCACAATTTCCCGATGATGACGATGGTAGGCGTGGTTGATGCTGATCTGGGGCTAGCCAATGGCGATCCCCGGGCTGCTGAACGCACTTACCAGCTACTCAACCAGGTCACAGGTCGGGCGGGTCGTACCGGGCTGAAAAGCCAAGGACTAATCCAGACCTATCAACCGGCGCATCCGGTGATGCAGGCGATTGTCTCTGGTGAGCCTGATGCATTCTATGAGCGAGAGACCGATGAGCGCCGCCGCGCGATGCTGCCGCCATTTGGTCGATTGGCGGCAGTGATTGTATCTGCGGCGACGCGGGGTGAAGCTGAAGGCCATGCGCGGGGATTGAGAAACGCAGCGCCACGGGCCACGGGGCTTTCTATCTTGGGTCCGGCGGAAGCGCCGCTGGCGCTGATCCGCGGTAGGCACCGGTTTCGGCTGCTTGTTCATGGCGACCGATCAAGCGATATCCAGGCCTATCTGCAGGCAATGCTCACAGCAGGCCCGAAAATGCGTGGCTCGGTGCAGGTGCAACTCGACATTGATCCGCAGAGTTTTTTGTAATTGTCAGGGCGTCTTATGCGGCTTGCGAACCATTTATTCAGTGCGACTTTGGCTGCGTCCCCAAGTGACCCGCGCCCACACCCGCTCATGCAAAACAAAAAATGTCATGCCGATTGCGGCGGTGCTCAGAGCAAAAGCAATGGCGTCTTGAACCGAACCGGTATGAAACCATGCCAGCGCACTTGTGGTCGCCAAACCGAGAACCTGCCATGTGATGGCTTTGGTTATGGTGCGGAATTTGGTTTCCAATGAAGAACTCATTTTGTTGAGGATGCGATGATGCCTCTATACACCATGGCACGTGTCCGCCGGAATTCTGTATCTTTGCAGCAAATTTTCACATATGATGATTAAATTCCGATATGTTGAGAATTATCTACAATGCAGAAAGAAATACGAGCGGATTTATTTCGCAAGAGGCTGGGTGACCGCCTGGTAGCCAATGGAATGAGCCGTAGTGCGCTTGCGCGCGCGACAGGCGCAGACAGGTCAACGATTGCCCAGTTGCTCTCCAGCGATGAAGTGCGCCTGCCCAACGCTCATCTGGCTGCGGAGTGTGCGGCCGCACTTGGTGTGAGCGCCGATTGGCTGTTGGGCCTGTCCGAGCGGCCGGAGCCGGCAGCCGAAGTGTTGAGTGCAAATTTTCGCATCGCAACTGCCAAACGGACACCTTCGGACGAACAGATCATCGCCTGGCACCGGGAAGCGGCTGGTCACAAAATCCGACATGTGCCCGTCAGCCTGCCTGACATCCTTAAAACATCTGCCGTTCTTGAATGGGAATATGCCGCCTTCCTTGGCAAGACAGCAGATCAAGCGCGTGAAACCATGACCAAGACTATTGAATGGTTGCGAGCTCCGGGCTCAGACTATGAAATCGGTGTGTCGCTGGACCAGATACGTTCGCTGGCCTTGGGTGAAGGTTACTGGCACGGCTTAGATGCAGAAACGCGAACCGCCCAGATAGAGTTCATGGCTGAGCGTTGCGGGCGGCTTTATCCGTCATTGAGGCTGTATTTTTTCGATTCCAAGAAAATTTTTTCAGCGCCAATCACCATTTTCGGACGATTGCTGGCTGCAGTCTATGTCGGGCAGTTCTATCTGGTCTATCGGGACAGTCGGCAAGTGCAGTCACTGACCGATCATTTCGATACACTGGTGCGCGAATCAGAAGCCGATGCCCGTAGCGCCGGGAAAGTGATCAGGGGCTTTCTCGAGCAGGTTTAAACCCGTACGAGCTTGTGAATTTCAATTAGTGGAGAAATGCATGTTTGAATTTTATCTGCCGACAAGCATGGGCGAATGGCTGGCCTGGTCATCGGCAATTGTGACGGTGCTTTTTGGAATTCTGCTGCTGTTTGCGCCGCGCCTTTCATTCAGGATCATGCGTTTGCAAACGACGCCCGCGCATCCCGAAGCAATATCGGAAGGTCGTGCGACAATGGCGGGGTTTTATCTGGGAATAGGCTTTTGCGTTGTGCTTCTGGCCCAACCGTTACTCTACATCGCACTTGGCGCGGGGTGGGCGTTTACCGCATTTGGTCGTCTCGTTTCGATGTTTCTTGATCGTGGCATGACGCTTTTCAATCTCATATCGATTCTCATAGAAGGCTCACTTGCAGCTGCGCCTCTGCTTTTCGCATTTGGAATGATTTAGACTGATGGACGGCCAAAACTAAGGTGAGATATCGCACCATCGGGCCGATTTCTTGGAAAATCATGCCAAAGCAGAACGCATAAGCTGCCAAACCGTGTTTCGAAGGGACTTTTACATCCATTTTAGCATGCTGAACGAGGTTCAATCACTGCGTCAGTCAGGCGCGTTGCCAATTAGAGACCTGATGAACTCGATCAAGCCTTTAGCAGCTGTTGGCTTGCGATGAACGTGGCCTCGTTTGATGGTGCGGATCGCCTCAATGCCGCATAGGGTTGTCTGGGGTGATCTTCGGGATCGAAGCACTCTGTCGCGTGCCGAGAAGCCGTTTCATGGCGGCCTGGTCGTTCTCGACCAGATTGTTTCGCCATTCGCATCGATGTCCCGAAAAAGGGGTCGAAACACCGGGCGCTTTCCCATGTCGGGTGCGGGAGATGAAAAATAATCCGGAGAGAATATGTTTAGTTTAACAAAAGTCAAACGTTTCTTGTTTGGCGTATTCAAGTGGTAAGACAAGTATCATTTTAGTAATAGGCGACGATGTGCTGTAACGGTCTTGATTTGGAGTAAGCAATATTATGACAAAACGGATTCTGGTTGCTGGCGGGGCCGGGTTTCTGGGTTCTCATTTATGTGAGCGATTGGTGCTGGACGGCAACGAAGTGGTGTGTCTCGACAATTTTTTCAGCGGTTTCAGGCGGAATGTGGTTCATCTTCTTGCCAATCGGCGATTTGAGCTGATCACTCATGATGTGACTACTCCACTTAATGTGGAAGTTGATGAAATATACAATCTGGCCTGTCCGGCTTCACCCATTTACTATCAAAAGGATCCGATTCAGACGACCAAGACAAGCGTGCAGGGTGCCATAAATATGCTCGACCTGGCTCGTGAAACCAATGCGCGTATTCTCCAGGCTTCGACCAGCGAGGTCTATGGCGATCCGCAGGTTCATCCGCAACGGGAAGACTATTGGGGACATGTCAATCCGATTGGAATCCGGTCTTGCTACGATGAGGGAAAACGCTGCGCCGAAACCCTGTTTTTTGATTATCACAGGCAATATGAGCTTGAGATCAAAGTGGTCCGAATTTTCAATACTTATGGACCGCGGATGCATCCCGATGACGGGCGCGTTGTCAGCAATATCATTGTTCAGGCTTTGCGCGGCAAGGAGATTACCATTTATGGCGATGGTTCGCAGACCCGCAGTTTTTGCTACGTTGATGATTTGATCGACGGTCTGGTTCTCATGATGGCCAGTCCTGCAACGTTGGCTGGGCCAGTCAACATTGGCAATCGCAGTGAATGGTCAATTCGAGAGTTGGCAGAGACCATCATTTCAATGATTGGGAGTTCATCGGAGTTGATATTCAAGCCTTTGCCAGAGGATGATCCAAAGCAGCGGCAGCCGGATATTACTTTGGCCAATAAGGTTCTCGGTTGGCAGCCCAAGGTGAATCTGGAGAATGGTCTGGAAAGGACCATCGCTCATTTCACGACAGTTCTGGATTGAACCAGGTGATGTCTGGTCGACTTGGGCGATGAGCTTATCGCAGAAAATACTGCAGTTTTGGAAAATTGGAGCGGGTGAGGCGATTCGAACGCCCGACCCCAACCTTGGCAAGGTTGTGCTCTACCCCTGAGCTACACCCGCTCGTCACACGGTTCCTGGGTATGAGAACCGGTCGGGTCGACTGCTAGGCAGCGCGACCGGCGCTATATGGCTCAAGCCGATTATAAATGCAACAGGGAATTTTCGCTTCTTGCGATGGAATCAGCAAAGCTTGGGTATTTTTTCAATCGCAGTCCACTTGTAATCTGATGGTGGCACAGTTGGAAGCGTTATATCGGTGATTGCTTTCGCCATGGCAGACCGGTAACAAATGGCCTCGTTTCGGGCAGGTAGCGCGCCGAGGCGAACAGAGTTGACTGGAGTTTGAGTGTGACTGCTGACCCGAAAGAGCCGGAAGACCTTTTCTCGTGCTTGGATGAGTTGGGTATCGTCATTGAAAATTTTCAGCACGAACCGGTATTTACCGTGGCAGAATCCCAATCCCTGCGGGATGAAATTTCGGGTGCACACACAAAAAACCTGTTCCTGAAAGACAAGAAAGGTCAGTATTTTCTTGTGGTGCTGGAAGAGAACGCGTCTGTTGACCTCAAAACAATCCACTCCTTGATTGGCGGTAGCGGTCGGGTATCATTCGGCAAGCCCGAACCGTTGATGGAACTGCTCGGCGTGGTGCCGGGTTCGGTGACAGTCTTTGCAGCGATCAACGACAAAATGCATCAGGTAAAGATCGTGCTGGATGCGGATCTGATGGAGGCGGATAAAATCAACGGCCATCCGTTGCGCAATGATGCGACCACAACCATCGGCCGTGACGATTTGCTGAAATTTCTTGCCCATACCGGCCATGACCCACTGGTGGTAAAGGTATCCTCTTGAATTCATACCCACCAAACATGATTTATCTGATACAGACCCGAAGCTGAAAGTTATGATATGAGCAATTCCGACAACCCATACGCCCAAACCTCCGGTTCGCAGATGACTGGAACCGTCAGCTATGGTGACGCGCCCGCACAGGAGACTGCCCAGCCTGCGGCAGCAGACGTGTCAACCGGCGATATGCTCATAGGCGGTGGCGCGGGCACCACGCAGACAAATGGTCCGTTGATAAGCGATACGACAACGGCGAATTTTACGCGCGATGTCATCGAAGGATCGAAATCACAGCCGGTTTTGGTTGATTTCTGGGCTCCATGGTGTGGACCCTGCAAACAGCTCGGCCCGATTATCGAGAAAGCGGTTACTGCGGCTGCAGGCAAGGTCAAACTGGTCAAACTGAACATTGATGATCATCCAGCAATTCCTGGCCAGATGGGGATCAAGTCGATACCTGCTGTTGTCGCCTTTGTTGACGGTCAGCCGGTAGATGGATTTATGGGTGCTGTGCCGGAAAGTCAGGTCAGCACATTCATCGACAAGGTGGCTGCGATGAAGGGTGATGATAATGCTGAGCAAAAAGAGCAGATTGCCGCTCTTATGGAACAAGCCAAAGTGGCCTTTGACGACCGGCGAACCGACGCGGCGGCACAAATTTATACTGCTATTCTGGGTGCCGACCAAAGTCATCCCGGTGCACTTGGTGGTCTTGCATCCTGCCTTATTGCTTCGAATGCTCTGGACGAGGCAGATCAATTGCTTGGCTCGCTACCGGATGACGTGAAAACCAAGCCGGAGGTTGTTGCGGCGATCCGTCAGCTTGAGCAAATTCGTGAAGTGGCTTCGCTGGGCAATCCAGTGGAGCTGGAAGCGAAAATTGCGGCTGATGGCAATGATTTTGAATCCCGATTGGCTTTGGCCAAGATCCTGAATGTGCAGGGAGAGCGGCAAAAAGCGAGCGAACAGCTCTTCGCGATCATGCGAAAAGAACTCGGTTGGAATGATGATGCTGCGCGCAAACAACTGATTGCATTCTTTGAGACCTGGGGGCCAACCGATCCGGCCACTTCGTCGGCGCGGCGACAGCTGTCTTCGCTCCTTTTTTCCTGAGATTTTTTGATCGGAAAAGGTGGACGCCAATTTCTACCACTTGAGCTTTCGGCCATCTGCTCCACATCATAGATCAAGCAAACAGGTGAATTGTATGATCAAGGTTGGCAACAAACATTATGAGTCTGGCCTCGATCTTCCGGTGAGCGTTCCGGTTTTTCCGTTATCGGGAGCGCTGCTTTTGCCCGGTGCTCAATTGCCGTTGAATATTTTCGAACCGCGTTATGTGCAGATGATTGATGAAAGTCTTGCCTCGGATCGCTTGATCGGCATTATCCAGCCATCAGTAGATGCCGGTGTAGAGCAAGCCTCAGATCAGGTGAATGACCTTTGCACGATGGGGTGTCTTGGACGCATTGTCGGTTATGGTGAGACCGGCGACGGTCGCTATATGATGACGTTGGGTGGAGTGTGCCGGTTCCGCATAACCGGCGAAGTCGATCCCGGCGCCAACTTGTTCAGGCGTTGCACGATTGAGCCGTTGCTTTCTGACCTGGAAAGTTCGGATGACGGGCAGGAGGTGAACCGGGAACTCTTGCTGTCCAATTTTCGGGCTTACCTGGAAGTCAATAATCTCGAAGTTGACTGGAAAAGCGTTGAAAAGGCCAGCAATGTTCTTCTGGTCAATTCTCTTTCGATGATGGCGCCTTACGGCCCGGCGGAGAAACAAGCGCTGTTGGAGGCTGCCGATATTAGAACCCGGGCGGACACTTTGATTGCAATTACCGAAATGGTGCTGGCCAAAGACGACAGCGGTGGCAAATGGCGACTGCAATGACAGTGGCGACAGAAAGGGTTTGGTAGATTGGAAAACGCCCGCAAACAGCATCCGGACAAGAAGCTGCTTGATTTGCTTGTTTGTCCGCTCACCCAGGGGTCGCTCAAATATGATACGGACAAGGGCGAGTTGATCTCGAAAAAAGCAGGCCTTGCGTTTCCAGTGCGGGACGGCATACCCATTATGCTGGTATCGGAAGCCAGACAGCTTGATGAAGCAAACTAACTTGAGCGGTTCAACATTCCGGAATTCAAATGCCATGGGTCCAATTTGGCAATCTGACCCAAAAAGAGTATTAGTCAGTTGATCGACATATAATTTGATGTTCCGAGAGAACTGAGATGGCGAAAAAGGGTGATCAACGCCGCGAAGCCATTGCCGCTGCGGCTGCAGATTTGTTCTGGCGGCGCGGATATCACGGTGCCAGTATTGGTGATATTGCCCGGGCAGCAGCCGTGCCGCAAGGCAACATGTTCTACTATTTCAGAAGCAAAGCCGAGATCGCGCTGGCTGTTGCCGAGATTTTTGTTTCGGAGACAGAATTGTTGATTTCGGAAGCCACAGCGTTTTCAGATGAGGCTGACCAGCGTTGCCGGTTCCTGATCAAACGACTGCAGCAATCGAACCGCAACCGGATGGAACGGGGTTGCCCGATTGCACTTGCGGTGCGCGACTTCAATGAGCCAGCGCCGGCAGCCTCGGAGAAAGCCGCCGAGAGCTTCACCAAGTTGATTGCATTTCTGGCTGGCGAGTTCGCTCGTGCTGGGTTGCGTCCTTCGCAGGCTCTCTCCCGGGCTCGTGCGATGGTGACCGAATGGCAGGGGGGCATTGCGCTTGCCCATGCGTTCTCCGACATGACTGTTCTGGCGGAGAGTTTTCGCCGCATGGATTTGACAGTCCAACGGGCATTCGGTGGCCCGCAGAACGCGGATCTCTGAGCAGAACAGCCGGTTAACCTAGATGGACTCGCCGCGCAGCAATCGTGGGGCGTCCTTACCGGCAAATCCGGCGGCCTGCTTGATGAAGAAGCCTTTCAGTGACGGCAGTCGGTCAACGACGCTCAACCCGAAATCACGAGCCATACGGACCGGTGTTATGTCATTTGAGAAAAGCCGCGTCAGGATATCGGTGGTTACGCCCATCTGGAACGTGTCGAAGCGGCGCCAGACCTGATAGCGCTCGAGAACCGGCAGTGAACCGATATCAAGTCCGATGCGGGCGGCTTCGACAATGGTTTCTGCGAGGGCGGCAACATCCTTGAAGCCCAGGTTGAGGCCCTGGCCGGCAATGGGGTGAATGCCATGCGCCGCATCTCCAGCAAGCGCCAGCCGCGGTTTAATGAAATCACGTGCCAGAGTCAGGCCAAGCGGGAAGGCGCGGCGGGGGCCATCCAGATGCAACGCTCCAAGATGATGACCGAAGCGCCGTTCCAGCTCCAGTTCGAAAACCATATCGTCGCCAGCGATGAGAGCATCAGCGTCTGCGGTGCGCTCGGCCCAGACCAGCGACGAACGGTTGCCTTTGAGTGGAAGTATTGCAAATGGCCCGGCGGGCAGGAAATGCTCCTCCGCGCGTCCGTTGTGGGGGCGTTCATGGGCTACGGTGGTCACGATTCCTGACTGGCCATAATCCCATTTGCTGGTTTTGATGCCTGCCATGTCGCGCAGGCTGGAACGTCCACCATCGGCTGCCACCACAAGACGTGTTTCCCAGTTGCGGCCATTGGCGGTGGTTACGGTTGCCTTTTCCGAGCTTACTTCCAGAGCTTCCGCTGCTGCCGATTGGTGAATTTTTATGCCCAACTTGGCGGCCTTTTTGCGTAAGGAACCGATCATCGTGATATTTGGAACCATGTGTGCGAAGGGCTCGCCGGGCATGACTTCGCCGTCAAAAGTGAGAAAGACCGGGCGTACCGGATCGGAAGTCCGGGAATCGGTTACGATCATTTCGTTGATCGGCTGGGCCTCGGGTTCAATTTCATCCCAGATTCCCAATGTGGTCAGCATGCGCTGAGCGGCTGCGGCAATGGCGGAAGCGCGCGGGTCTTTTTTCCAGACATCCTTTGGCGCCGCATCAATGACGGTGACGGTCAAATCTGGCGCCGATGCCTTGACTGCTACAGCAACAGCAAGTCCGACATATCCGCCGCCGCAAACGAGTAGATCGGTCCTATTCGGTGCCATTTGCAGCTCTTTCCTGACATCTGGTGGCCGGAACAGTCCAAAACCCGGCGCTGCCTATTGAATTCATCTGCAACCTGTATATCCCAATGTCGGTTGCTATGACAGTTTTAAGAGGGTTCATAATGTCGCGCAAAAAATTCGATTCCGCAGCTGGGCTGGTCGAAAATCTCGACCTGGAAATGCTTGAGCGCGATCTGTTTCGTGGCCAAAGTCCACAAGTAGGCTGGCAGCGAATTTTTGGCGGTCAGGTTATCGGACAGTCACTGGTTGCCGCTCAGCGGACTGTCGAACCTGAGCGCGCGGTTCATTCGTTGCATTCCTATTTCATGTTGCCGGGAGACCCAACGACCCCGATTATCTTTACAGTTGATCGTATTCGTGATGGTACCAGCTTCAGTACGCGCCGGGTGGTGGCTATCCAGCACGGACAGGCGATTTTCTCTCTCGAGGCATCTTTTCAAAAGATTGAGGAGGGTTTCGAGTATCAAACCGAGATACCCGATGTGCCCCAACCTGAAGACCTGCCCCGGCTGCATGAAGTGGGTCAGTTTTTGGAGGGTGCGCCAGAACATGTTGTCAAGTATTGGAAAACTGAGCGGCCAATTGAGATCCGGCCGATCTTTCTTGATCACTACGTGTCGGAGAAGCCGCTGCCACCGTTTCAGTCGGTTTGGGTGCGTACACTCGGCCCAATCCCGAAAGACCAGGTGATTCAAGCCTCGGTTTTGGCCTATCTGTCTGACATGTTGTTGTTGGATACTGCCCTTTTTGCCCATGGAAAAAGTGTTTTCAACAGCGAAATCCAGGCTGCCAGTCTGGACCACGCAATGTGGTTTCACAGGCCTTTCGACTTTACGGATTGGCTGCTTTACACAATGGACTCACCCAATACCAATGGTGCGCGTGGCTTTTCACGCGGCAGCCTCCATTCACGCGATGGGCGGTTGATCGCCTCTGTCGCCCAAGAAGGATTGATCCGTCAGCACGGCTAGGTTTGCTCAAATTTAGAGCAATAGTTAAAGGGCGGCAATTGCTGCCCTTTTTTTGTGCAAATACATCTCCAATTGAGCCTAATATTTCATCAAACGGCGTTTTTGTCGGGCGAAACCACCCAAATTTCTCCGGAATCCCTTTGAATCCCATCGATTCATCCAACTGGCACGGCTTTTGTTTTGTGTATGGCAGGCAAAGGCCGCTTGAAGTGAGTCTTATGTCAGAAGAGGCGGCGTTGCCGCGGAAAAAAGGATGGGAAACCTTATGAAAATTGTGATGGCCATTATCAAGCCGTTCAAGCTGGATGAGGTGCGCGAAGCCCTTACAGCAATCGGTATCCAAGGCCTGACCGTCACGGAAGTGAAAGGCTACGGGCGGCAGAAGGGGCATACGGAAATCTATCGCGGTACAGAATACGCGGTGAGCTTCCTGCCGAAATTGAAGATCGAAATTGCAGTTGCATCTTCAGCGGTTGATGCCGCGGTCGAAGCTATCGCCTCGGCGGCCAAAACCGGACAGATCGGTGACGGCAAGATCTTCGTTCACGCTATTGAACAAGCCATGCGAATTCGCACTGGCGAAACCGACGCCGACGCGTTGTGATTTAGGGGAAAGTTTCATGTCCACCACAAAACACCTTGTTCGCGGGGCATTGACCATTGCTGGTCTGACCGCGCTTACGGCATCAGGCTTCGCTCAGGAAACTCCTGCAACTGAAGCTGCGGCGTCTGTACCGGTTACGCCAGAAGTGGCCTATATCTTCAATACCCTGTTGTTCCTCATCGGCGGATTTCTCGTCATGTGGATGGCGGCAGGTTTTGCCATGCTTGAAGCAGGACTTGTTCGCTCCAAGAACGTTTCGATGCAGTCGCTCAAGAATATCGCGCTTTATTCGGTTGCCGGCATCATGTACTGGGCCATCGGCTACAACCTGATGTATTCGGGCGTAGATGGCGGTTATTTGGGGTCGTTTACCTTGGGTTATCCGCTTGATCCAGTCGGCGGAGCTGCACTGGAAACAGGCTACTCGACGGGATCTGACTGGTTCTTCCAAATGGTCTTTGTGGCAACGGCCGCATCGATTGTTTCAGGAACCCTGGCCGAGCGCATCAAGCTTCTGCCCTTCATGTTGTTTGTCGTCGTACTGACCGGCTTCATCTACCCGATTGCCGGTTCATGGCAGTGGGGCGGCGGTTGGTTGTCCGAAATGGGCTTCTCTGACTTTGCTGGTTCAACTCTGGTTCACTCGGTTGGCGGCTGGGCCGCACTTGCCGGCGCACTGTTGCTTGGTGCACGCCAGGGAAAATATGCTGATGGTCGTGTTAATCCAATGCCGGGTTCTTCGATCCCACTCGCCACATTGGGTACTTTCATCCTGTGGCTCGGTTGGTTCGGCTTCAACGGCGCTTCCCAGCTCGCCATGGGCTCAATCGGCGATGTTTCAGACATCTCGCGCATTTTCGTCAACACCAATATGGCGGCTGCCGGCGGTGTTGTGACAACCATGATCCTGCTTGGCCTTCTCTACAAAAAGGTCGACGTGACGATGGTTCTCAACGGCGCTCTGGCAGGTCTGGTCTCGATCACTGCGGAACCACTTGCTCCAACAATCTGGCAGGCAATTGTCATTGGTGCAGTTGGTGGCGTCATTGTAGTGTTCGCTGTACCGCTTCTCGACAAGCTCAAGATTGATGATGTTGTTGGCGCAATCCCGGTCCACCTTCTGGCCGGCATCTGGGGTACATTCATTGTAGCCTGGACCAACACAGACGCCTCGTTCGGAACCCAGATCATCGGTATCATCGCTTACGGTGCCTTTACACTGATCTGCTCGTTCATCGTCTGGTACGTCCTCAAGCTGGTCATCGGCATCCGGGTCTCACCGGAAAATGAAATGATCGGTCTCGATAAGGCTGAGGTGGGCGTGGAAGCCTATCCGGAATTCTCACAGTCCTGATATCGAGCTGAATTCAACGGACCGCTGTGATGGCGGTCCGCTTTCAAGACAGGGGTCCGGTTCGCCGGGCCTCTTTGTGGTTGCATAAAATTTGGTCATTTTGCCAAATAATGCAGCATTTCCAACAGTTACTTCTCCAGAGACTTTGTCAAAAACCGGGCTGATCGCTGTAGAAACCCATTTTTTTGGCGTTTCGCCACAATTGCAGGCAATTGGCACAAGAATTGATTGATTTTTGATGACGCGCGGGCTGTCCGGCGGTTTTGTCGTACGCTTTCAATGTCGGTCCGTGCAAGCTGCTGGGCTTGGCGCATCAAATGGAGGATGGGAAATCAAATGAAACTTGTCACCGCAATTATCAAACCGTTCAAGCTCGATGAGGTTCGTACGGCGCTGACCGGCCTCGGGATCGAAGGGCTGACTGTTTCCGAAGTCAAAGGCTACGGCCGCCAAAAAGGGCATACCGAGATCTACCGGGGGACCGAGTATGCGGTCAATTTTCTGCCAAAGCTGAAAATCGAAGTCGCGGTGGGAACTGACCACGTGGATCAGGTGATCGAAGCGATCGCATCAAACGCGAAGACCGGACAAATTGGTGACGGCAAGGTTTTCGTTCAAAGCATTGAACACGTCATGCGCATTCGTACCGGCGAAACAAACGCCGATGCCCTGTAATATGTTGGAAGGGAAAACCATGTTGAGACAAAACACTGCCCGGTGGTTCACCGGTATGGCGGTAAGCGCCATAGCAAGTTTGGCACCGATTGCAGCATTCGCTCAGGAAGCCGGCGATTCGACCAACAAGGGCGACGTGGCCTGGATGATGACAGCAACCCTGTTGGTCTTGTTCATGCTGACCCCTGGTCTGGCTCTGTTTTATGGCGGTCTGGTGCGTGCCAAGAACATGCTCTCGGTACTCATGCAATGCACCATCATTGCTGCATTAGTGATGACCATTTGGGTTCTTTACGGTTATTCTTTTGCATTCGGCGGTTCAACATCACCGTTTTTCGGCGGTTTGGGAAAAGTTTTCCTATCCGGCGTCACTTTGGATTCTACTGCTGCCACCTTCACTGATGGTGTTGTATTGCCGGAATACGTCTTTATCGCCTTTCAGATGACGTTTGCCTGCATCACACCAGCCTTGTTCGTTGGCGCATTCGCCGAGCGGATAAAATTCACTGCGGTGATCCTGTTTACGGTGCTCTGGGTTACATTTGTTTACTTCCCGGTTGCCCACATGGTCTGGGATGGCGCAGGCTTCATCTTCAACATGGGCGCAATTGATTTCGCCGGTGGCACAGTCGTTCACATCAATGCGGGCGTTGCCGGACTGGTGGCCGCTTATGTCATCGGGCCACGTATCGGCCTTGGTCGGGACATGTTGGCTCCGCATTCGATGACACTGACCATGGTCGGTGCCGCCATGTTGTGGGTAGGCTGGTTCGGCTTTAACGCCGGTTCCAACCTTGAAGCCACTTCGGGTGCAACCCTGGCCATGCTCAACACATTTGTGGCCACTGCAGCGGCAATATTGAGCTGGTGTGCAGTTGAAGGTCTGGTTCGTGGCAAGGCGTCGGGTCTGGGTGCAGCGTCGGGCATGATAGCCGGTCTTGTGGCTATCACGCCCGCCTGTGGAACCACGGGTCCAGTTGGCGCGATTGTGCTTGGTCTTGTCGTATCGCCGATTTGTTACTTCTTCGTTTCCACCGTGAAGTCGAAGTTCGGCTATGACGACAGTCTGGATGTGTTTGGTGTTCATGGCATAGGCGGGATCGTCGGAGCGATCCTGACGGGTGTGCTGTGCGCTCCGTCACTCGGTGGTACCGGTTTTGTGGTCGAAGCTGGCACCATGGGCGCGCAGGTCTTTGCCCAGATCAAGGCTGTGGCGGTGACGATTGTCTGGTCGGGAATTGGCTCTTTCGTTCTGCTCTACATCGTCAAGGCAGTAGTTGGTCTGCGAGCGAAGGAAGAAGACGAGCGCCAGGGCCTCGATCTATCGTCGCACGGGGAAAGCGCTTATCACAGCTGATAACTGTCTATATGCGATCTACAGGCGGCCCGGTTTTCCGGGCCGCTTTTTTTTCGCGAGATGAAAACCGGGGCTTGGGTTGGCCTAAATGGTTCCGCTTGTGGCCGATGGTTAATGGGCCATTAACCGCCACCGCGTTAATCTTCCGAGGAAACAGGCCGGCATGACCGCGCCTCCCTGACCGATTCGGACGAGAAAATCATGCAGACTGGTTCCCCCGTTGTCGACCCTGAAGCCCGCAGACGCGAAGACTATATCTCGGCGTTGATCCGCCGACAGTTGCGCTATCTGGGCGGGTTGGCAATTTTTTTCGGCCTTGCATTTGCTGCTTTGGCGCTGGCGACATGGAACGTCAATGACCCGAGCTTTTCCAATGCCAATGGTGCGGTTCCCACGAATGTGCTGGGAACGGCAGGGGCTAGCTTTTCTGATCTGGTAATGCAGTTTTTCGGGCTTGGTGGCATAATTGGTCTGGTACCGGCGCTTTTCTGGGGCATCGGCTTTCTGCGCAATCGCCCGGTTGACCAGATGAGTCGCAGGGGGGGCGCATGGTTTGGCTTTGCGTGGCTGTCGGCCGCTTTCTTCGGCTTGATGAAGACCAGCGATAGCTGGCCGCTGCCCAATGGATTGGGGGGTGTTCTGGGTGACATGGCATTGAGAATCCCTGGTGTTCTTTCGGGTGGTTTTCCGACCGGGATTTACGCATTTATCCTCGGCGTGGCACTCTTGGCGCCGATTGGCTGGCTTTTTCTGTACAGCTCGGGGCTCATTCGTCGACAGACTTTGATCACCGCGCCGGAAGATCTGAGTGAAAACGATGATCCCGGCTATGAGGAGGATGGCGGTTTTCTTGCCCTTGGTGCATTGACCCATGCCTGGTTTACCACGCGGGCAAGGTTTCGGCGGTTGTTTGGTCTCAGACGCACGAGCGTGGGCCGCAAGTTGCGACGGCCTGAAAATCCCGTTGATCTCAACACTTCGGAATTTGTGTCGCCGGTAGATAATTCCGACCGGTGGGTTACCGATGGTTCACTCGTCTCCCGCCCAACAGGACTCCGCCGTGAGCCCGGTTTCGACACTGGTGATGTGAATGACGATGAGCCACCATTTGACCTTGAAGACGAGCAGGCTTTGCCAGACGGCATTCTGTCAGATGACATCGCGGATCAGGCCGCGGACTGGCAGCCAATGCAACGTGTTCAACAACCGTCACAAGTGGCGCAAACCGGTCAAAGCGCCCGGGTGATACCACAGGCCGCACGTCCGCAGCCGGGTGTTCGGGTGCAGCGTGAAGCGCAGTCTTCATTACTGGTCGATCAGGGCTTTACCCTGCCGTCACTGCATTTGCTTGCCGAAGCAAAGAGCGTGGTCAAGGATTCGACGTTGTCGCCCGAGGCTCTGGAACAAAATGCCCGAATGCTTGAGGGTGTGCTGGAAGACTTTGGCGTCAAAGGGGAAATCATCCATGTTCGCCCTGGACCAGTGGTCACCCTTTATGAGTTGGAACCGGCGCCGGGCATTAAGTCTTCCCGCGTGATTGGCCTGGCCGATGACATTGCACGCTCGATGAGTGCTATAGCGGCACGTGTGGCGGTTGTTCCGGGCCGAAATGCCATCGGTATCGAGCTGCCGAATGCCAAACGTGAAACCGTTTATTTGCGTGAATTGATCGCCAGCCGTGATTTCGAAATGTCCAAGTGCAAGTTGGCACTGGCGCTTGGCAAGACCATTGGTGGCGAGGCAGTGATTGCAGACATGGCGAAAATGCCCCATCTGCTGGTCGCGGGTACCACCGGCTCGGGTAAGTCTGTGGCAATCAATACCATGATCCTGTCGATCCTCTATCGCATGGACCCGTCAAAATGCCGTCTTATCATGATCGATCCAAAGATGCTGGAACTGTCAGTCTATGATGGCATTCCGCATTTGCTTTCTCCTGTGGTGACCGATCCCAAGAAAGCTGTTGTCGCCCTGAAGTGGGCCGTGCGCGAAATGGAAGATCGCTACAAGAAGATGTCAAAAATCGGTGTGCGCAATATCGATGGATATAATGCACGGGTTGAGCAGGCCATGGCCAAAAACGAGCCAATGACCCGGACTGTGCAAACCGGTTTTGATCGTGAAACCGGCGAAGCAATCTATGAGACCGAAGAGTTCGATCTGGCAACACTCCCCTATATCGTGGTCATAATCGATGAGATGGCCGACCTGATGATGGTGGCCGGTAAAGACATCGAAGGCGCCGTGCAGCGTCTAGCACAGATGGCGCGTGCCGCGGGTATCCATGTGATCATGGCGACGCAGCGACCATCGGTTGATGTCATTACCGGCACCATCAAGGCCAACTTCCCGACCCGGATTTCCTTCCAGGTTACCTCCAAGATCGATTCACGTACCATTCTGGGTGAGCAGGGCGGCGAACAGCTGCTTGGCATGGGCGACATGCTCTATATGGCAGGTGGCGGGCGGATTCAGCGGGTGCACGGCCCGTTCGTGTCGGACGGCGAAGTGGAAGACATCGTCGCTTTTCTCAAGACCCAGGGCGCGCCTGAATATCTCGATGCGATTACCGCTGATGACGATAGCGATGAAGGGGGCGACGGTCCTGCCGGAACATCGAACCTCGCAGATTCTGAAGACCCTTACGATCAGGCCGTGGCCGTGGTTCTACGCGATGGCAAAGCTTCAACCTCCTATATCCAGCGCCGCCTCGGTATCGGTTACAACCGGGCAGCATCTTTGATCGAGCGGATGGAGCAGGAGGGTGTGATCGGACCTGCCAATCATGCCGGTAAGCGGGAAATTCTGGTTCCGACGGAACAGGATATTATCCCTCAATAGCCAGAAATGGGCCAAACTTACGCCGTACTTAAAAGCGACAAGAGCTTTTAAAAGGAGACGCAATCGATGATGTCTGATTCGAAATTTAGCCAGCGTTTTTCCCGACGCGCCTTTGTAGCTGGTGCCGTGGCTATCGCTGCAACGGGATCACTGGGACTTACAACAGTGGACGCGAGTGCCCAGCAGGCGGCTCAGCGTATTGCCGACCATTTCTCATCGGTCAAATCCATGGCTGGAGAGTTTGTACAGTTCGGGCCGCGCGGTGAGCAGACCGGCGGAAAGTTTTTCATCGATAGACCGGGCAAACTGCGGTTCAATTACAACCCTCCTTCAAAAGTGCGTGTGATTTCTGACGGGAAATCGGTCGCTGTCGGTAATTCAAAATTGAAAACCTGGGAGCTTTATCCGCTTTCCAGTACGCCACTTAATCTGCTTTTGTCCAAGCGTATCGATCTGAGCAAAACGGATGTCAAATCGGTGAAGGAAGATCCGGATCTCACCACGATCGTTCTTGGTGACAAGAATATTTTCGGTGATTCGACCATTAGCATGATGTTTGATCCAAAGACCTTTGAGCTGAAGCAGTGGACGATCCGTGACGCACAGGGCAAAGATACGTCGGTCATGATTTTCAATGTGAAGACCGGTCTGAGTTTTGACAAATCTGTTTTCAAAGTGCCTTACGAAGCGGCACGCCCGAAAACCACGCTCCGTTAGGCATAACCTGGCACAAATACTTGGTTTGAGCCTTGAGGACTGTGGATGAAAAGGTTACTTGGCAAAGAGCGGCTGCTTGCTGCTTGAACAGGGACCTGCAATGACGCAAAAAGGTTTCCAGTTGACTGGAGATCTATAGTTCATGGCATTTTCGCTTACCACCTGGAATATCAATTCTGTACGCTTGAGACTCCCCATGGTGGAAGCGTTTTTAGCCGACAAGCAACCTGATGTTCTGTGCCTGCAGGAAACCAAATGTCCGAATGATGCCTTCCCGCTTTCAGCTTTCCGCAAGGCTGGTTATGAGCACACGGCCATTCACGGGCAAAAGGGCTATCACGGGGTCGCAATTATCTCGAAACTGCCGTTGTCGCTTGAAGCCCGCAGGGATTATTGCGGCATTGGTGATACACGTCATATCTCCGCAGTCGTGGCGCCTGCGAACGGTCCCAAAATTCGCGTGCACAATTTTTATGTGCCCGCGGGTGGAGATGAACCTGACCGCGCGATCAATCCAAAGTTCGCGCACAAGCTCGATTTTCTGACCGAAATGCGCCAACTTCACGCGGAGGCCGAGCATGCTGATGGCGTATCTTCGATATTGGTTGGGGATCTCAATATCGCACCGCTGGAGACGGATGTTTGGTCACATAAACAGTTGTTGAAAGTGGTCAGCCATACACCTGTTGAAACCCAAGCTCTTACAGAACTGCAAAAGAACGGCGCCTGGGTGGATTTGATCCGCCAGCATATACCGCCAGAAGAAAAGATCTTTACCTGGTGGAGTTATCGGGCAAAGGATTGGGATGAGGCCGACCGGGGGCGCAGGCTGGATCATGTCTGGTCTTCAGCAGACCTTTCACCAGCTCTAACCAAAATTGATGTTCTTCGGGAAGCGCGTGGGTGGCAAAAACCATCCGACCATGTGCCAGTCACTGCTACCTTCAACTTCTAAAAGTGTAATTCCAGCGCTTGCCGAGGTTTGCCTCAATCAAGTAAAGTTGGGGCCAAGTTTTTCGAGATCCTCGGTCAGCTTATTGAGATTCCCCGTAATGCGCTCGCGGACGATATCGGCGATCTCAGGATATTCTACGAGCATACGGTGAAAAAGCGGACGGTTGATCCGCATTACCTCTACTTCATCGACTGCAATTGCCGTCATCGAACGGTTGACTGCGCTGATCAGGGCCAGTTCACCCAATAGCGTGCCCTCCCCCACTGTCGCCAGCGATCTGTCACTGCCGTCTTTGGTTCGCTGTTTAAGCTCGACTTCACCACTGGCGATGACAAAGGCGCCATCTGCCGGAGAATCTTCGCTGAAAAGCTCTTGCCCTGGCGCGAACCGACGACGTTCCGCGCCAAACGCGATCAGGCGCAGTTTTTCCTCGCCCAGCGAGGCCAACAGCTCGACCCGGTTCAACAGTTGCATATCATCTAACAGCGCCAAGCGATAAAACTCCTACAGCATCGCAAGATCGTTCCGTCCCCAATAAAGGTCAGGGAACGATTTTGTATCCACCGCTCTCAGTCACCAGAATTTCTGCATTTGCGGGATCCGCTTCGATCTTCTGGCGTAGACGGTATACATGGGTTTCTAACGTATGGGTTGTAACGCCGGAATTATACCCCCAAACCTCTTCCAGCAAGGTGTCACGGGTTACCACCTTTTGATCTGCTCGATAAAGGTATCGGATAATTGCCGATTCTTTTTCGGTGAGGCGGATTTTGCCGCCCTTATCATCGATCAACTGCTTTTGGCTGGGCTTGAAGGTGTAAGGTCCGACGGTGAAAGTCGCATCTTCGCTTTGTTCATGCTGGCGCAATTGCGCACGAATGCGCGCCAGCAGAACGGCAAACCGGAATGGCTTGGTCACATAATCATTGGCACCCGCTTCAAGACCGAGAATCGTATCGGAATCTGTGTCATGGCCCGTCAGCATGATAATGGGTGACTTGAACCCGCCTTTTCGCAACAGCTTCACCGCTTCCCGCCCATCCATATCCGGAAGGCCGACATCCATGATCAAAACATCGATCGGGTTGGCGCGGGCCAATTTGATACCGTTAGCCGCTGAGGATTCCTGTAGAAGGACGAATTCCTCGTAAAGCGATAGTTGTTCGGTGAGTGTTTCGCGAAGATCATTGTCATCATCAACGATCAGGATTGTACGGGCTGTCATAAGATACTCCCAGTCTCTTGGTCGGTTTGTAGTTCAGTATCCGGCCAGATTGATCACCTCTTTAGGCACTTTCGAGCCAGGTTCAAACTGCTATTTATTGCAGGGAAGTAACATGCAAAGCACAACCACGTGAGGTAAATGGGAGAAAAAATGAATAAATCAAGTTCTCCGGGAGTGGTTTGTGTACGAGTTTCGCCTCTCGACCGGCGTCGTGGGCATCTGCGATACGGCCCACTTCATATGCATGCCGCGCTTGGCGAAAGCGGAATCACAGTGTTCAAGCAGGAGGGTGACGGGGCCACGCCTTTCGGACGGATGAAAGTTCTTTCCGGGTTCCGGAACGGGCGGTTGCGAATCTTTGCACCATCCCAGGTCAAATTGTTCAGAACAACTGATCGACACGGCTGGTGCGATGCGCCAGCCCATGCTTGCTACAATCAGCCGGTTCGATTGCCGTTTGGTGCCAGTCACGAGCAGTTGTTGCGTGACGATTGTCTTTATGATTTTGCCTTGGTGCTGGACTACAATATCTCCAGCCGCAAGCGCAGTTCGGGAAGTGCGATTTTCTTTCATGTGGCCAAGCCGGGATATCCGCCAACGCGCGGGTGTATCGCAATTTCCCGCCGCGACATGATCAGGTTATTGCCTCATCTGAGACCCGGGACAACGATAGTGGTGCGAGGCGGATGACGAAATCCGAATCAGACGCCGATCAGGCCGATGGTGGCGCCAATTCCGAGCATCACCAGTAGCCAGTGCAAACTGTCAATAATAGTCAGGTCCCAACCGATACCTTGCGAACGATGATTGATGGTTATGGTGGTCAAAATGAACCCGGCCCAAATAAACAGCGCAGTGATTACACCGTTATAGAGCGTCACTTGACCATGGCCCAAATGACCGATGACACCCGCGGTCACGAAAGCCATAACGAGTTCCACTACGAAAATTGTGATCAGCAATGATGGCGAAGGACCTTTCACGCCATCAGGGTCGATCTTGGCCGCTTTCATCCATGGCTTTCTCAGGATGCCATAATAGAGGGCTCCTATAACGAAGGCGACGATTGCGGCCACGAAAATGGCCAGATAACTGGTTCCGGCGAACTGCATGAAGTTATCCCCCTCTGTTTCTGGCAGGATTTGTCAATCAGGGTGCAGGGTCAATGAAATTTTTTTGGCGATATTATATTTGACGCACCCACGCGACTCAGCTCAATATTCCCGCCTAAGTAACAGGAGGTTGAGAGATGAAACGCATCAGGAAATTTGGCCCACAAAATGCAACTAGGCCGTTCCAGCCATCAATTGACATGAATGGAACTATGGAAACAGGCGAGAAAATCGCAGAAGCCTTAGAGCACATTGCTGTAGTGCTTTCCGCAATGGACCATAATCTCGAAGTCTTGGTGGACCATTTAAAGAATCCAACTCGGAGACGGTGAGCGTCGGGGCCGGAAGCCCCGCGCATTCGCTTGCTGTTAGCATTTTCTTCTCCATAGAAGAGCCGTCTTCATAACCGGCTTGCGCCAGTCACATAAAGACTTCTACATATCCAAATAATGTAATAGCGACAGTATCTTAAGTATTGTGCGCTGCACTCGCGAATCAATTGCAGCGCAATATTTGCTTGCCTGCAACGAATCGGTCTATCTTTTGTTGAGGGGGAACGAATTGTTCACGTTTTCCCCCATTGGGAGGAGGCTGTTAAGCCCCTGTTATTATTACTGAAATTTGAAAATCTGCAACTGGGTGGTTGTGGAGCGATTTAGTACGCTTGACTCCCCAAGCGTCCATTCGTCATATCGTGGGTGGCTCCGAAAGAAAAACCGCCGCAAAGCTTGGCAGCCGCGACGGTTTAAATTTTCGGATCCTGCACTGATTGGCGTCGGCGCAGGAAATTGCGAAAATCCACATGACTTTCATGAGTCATTTTTTTGTAATGGTCAAGCCCGGCGCCTTCATTTTGAAGGACCAAACTATGAGCAAAAAACCAAACGAACCCTCGTATCAGCTCACTTTCAATGATGCCGTAGAAATCCATATGTTGCTTTGGGATGGATGGATTCAGAGCAGGATCGCGGCAAAGTATGATGTGAACGGAGGTCGTGTTTCCGAAGTTAAAAACGGAGCACTTCACCTTGGCAGCGAGGCTGTAGCTAAACAGGCCTATTTGAAGTCAGCTTAATCGTTAGGCTGCTTCTTGGCGGGCGCTTTGACAATTTTTCCAAGGCGCTCGTCAAACCGCTTCTCGTCGTTATCTGTTTCCAGTTCACGAGCAGCTTCTTTGAATTTGTCTATTTGTGGAACTGGTTGATTCATGACCACCTACTATTTGTTTTCCGATGAAGCGGGTTGCATGACGTTTAATCGGAATCAGAACATCAGCAAATACTTCATTATCTGCACGATTACGACACCAAACCTCGCCGTCGGTTACGCATTGCATGAGCTTAGACATGACCTTTTGCGCGAAGGGCTAGAGCTAGGAGATTGCTTCCATGCTACCACAGATAAGCAAGCCGTTCGAGACCGTGTCTATGAAACCATTCTAAAGCACGACTTCCAAGTTCAGGCGACTATTGCTGAAAAGGCGAAAGCGCAGCCGCAGGTCCGCGCCTCAAAAGCTAGGTTCTATAAAATACCATGGTACTTCCATCTTAAACACGGGCTGGCGGAACATGTAGTTCCTGACTCGCACTTAATGGCAACGGCAGCATCCATAGGCACCAAAAAGGAACGCATGACGTACCTCAATGGCCTTAACGATGTACTTGGGCAAAATGTCTCAGGCGCAACTTGGTGCGTTGATTTCCGGCCCGCGATGACGGATCCAAATCTTCAAGTGGCGGATTATTGCGCTTGGGCCATACAACGGAAATGGGAAAGCGGCGATCCTCGCTCTTATGATTTAATCAGCGACCGCATAACGTATGAATACGATCTCTGGAAACGCGGTAAAACTCTATATTATTGAAGGTGTAGCCCACCAAATCGGTAATTCTTGGCTATCACGATGAGGCCCAGGGGCCGCTTCACCAAGCAAAGGCTACTCCACCTTATATGGAGGATATTGGCTGATTAGTCAATAGAAACAAGCCTTATTCCGCTTCCGAAACGAACCTTCTATTCTGGAGAAATCTAGCTGTTTAGGCCTATTAAATCTAGAGTCACCCGCCGAAGTTAGGCCCTTCATAAGTTAACCGCTTGCCGCTAACACCAATCAATGCATTCAACGCCCGCTCGCTATCGTTTACGCCGCGAGCCGTGCGATTGTTGTAACGAAAATCAAATTCGGCTGCGTAACGATGCAGGTGTTTCTCGGCGCAATGCTGGTAAACGCCCTTCATGCCACGCTTGAAAATGCTGTAGAAGCCTTCCAGCGTGTTTGTGTAAACGTCATCGCGGACATATTCGCCACGGTGGTGGTTGACCATTTCATGACCGGCAACATTGAAATCGCGCTTCATGTAGTAGGAAGCCGTGTCAGTCATTAGTCGGCTTTCATGATGGACGTTATCGGCAATTACCTTGCTGATACCCTTTTTGGTGATGCGGTCCAGAACCACAGAGCGAACGTCACCGCCACGCTCTACAAGGCTCATGACGGTCATCTTGTGACCAGCGCCGCCGCCCTTCTTTTCAAAACCCTTCTTGTGACCGATGAAAGTCTCGTCAGCTTCGACAATCTTGCCATTGCCACCGAGTGGAGTATCAAAGACGCCAGTCCGCATTGCTTCACGAATACGGTGCGACAGGAACCATGCGCTTTTCAGCGTGATCTCCAGAACCCGGTGAAGCTGGTTAGAGCTAATGCCCTTCTTGCTGGAGCACATCAGGTGGATTGCCTGTAGCCACTTGTGAAGCGGAATGTGGCTTTCCTCAAAGATGGTGCCAATGCGAACGGTGAACTGCTTACGGCAGGACGCACACTTTTTCAGGCCGTGACGCTCAACGCCTTCCGGGTTCTTCTTGGAAGGCTTGGAACGAACACCTTCAAGGCAATAGATGCGGTCATCATTTCCACAATGAGGGCAAGTTGGGCCTTTAGGCCACAGAATGCTTTCAACGTGCTCGAAGGCTGCGGTCTCGTTGTGAAAATATTCCTTGCTCAGTACCGACATGACAAAACCCATTTAACTAACTTTTTGAGTTAGTTATCCCATATCAGGTTGGGTTTGTCAAATATAATATCGCCAATAAATTCCCATCATTCCGCTTGACTCTTTTTGCCCGCTCTGGAATCGATAGGAACATAACAGGAACATTAGGAGG
>Ga0209344_10000490_pt1 | contig 68486 bp, 57 predicted proteins | sample Cruoilmetagenom6_FD_187293 | JGI IMG/M metagenome (GOLD analysis project Ga0209344, IMG submission 187293) | Oil polluted marine microbial communities from Coal Oil Point, Santa Barbara, California, USA - Santa Barbara Oil Seep Sample 6 (SPAdes)... | ecosystem: Environmental > Aquatic > Marine... | reverse complement strand
GACGCTCCCCAAAGTTAATCACACCTAAAAACACGCTTGCAGCATTAACCATTCAAGAACATAAAATTTTAGAAGGGATCCAAGCGGGCAAATCAAACAAAGCTATATCTGAAGAAAATCACATAGAAATGAGTACGGTTAAAACCCATGTGCGAAACATTTATTCAAAACTCAATATTTCATCACGAAAAGAAGCGTTTAATCTTTCAAAAAACAAGAGCTAAAGATAAAAAGTACCTTCGAGGCTAAAGCTATTTAGCTCCAAAAAGTCGTTCCATTAAGGTGTCTGCGTTTAACCAAATAACCACCACTAACAGCAATAAGATGAGTAAGACTATCGCCCGTTTATGGTTTGGTTTTTTACGAGGTTTAATACGTTTGAATTCCATATTTATGTGGCTTTAAGACCCAAAAATACAAATAACAAGCACCAAATTACAAACAAACACTAAAAATCAATACATATACATTCAAGCATAAACTAGACAAAATACGCTTTAAGAATAGAATTTTTTGAGCTTAGTGTTTTTTATTGGGGTTTAGATGTTTTCATTGATTACTACTTAGCAAATACAAAATAAATTCACCTTTGGTGATAGAAAATAAAGCACAATTTCTTTGTTTTCTACACGAACTAATTTCAGTATCTTTGCCGCTTATACCATAGCCTGAATGAAGAACATTCGTAATTTTTGTATCATTGCCCATATTGACCACGGTAAAAGTACTTTGGCAGATCGTTTATTGGAATTTACCAATACGATTACTGATCGTGAAAAACAAGATCAGTTATTAGACAGCATGGATCTCGAACGAGAACGTGGTATCACGATTAAAAGTCATGCCATACAAATGGATTATGAATTCAATGGAGAGAATTATGTACTCAACCTTATTGACACTCCTGGTCACGTAGATTTTTCATATGAAGTTTCGCGTTCTATTGCGGCTTGTGAAGGGGCTTTGTTAATTGTAGATGCTGCTCAAAGTATTCAGGCACAGACAATTTCTAACTTATATTTAGCGTTAGAAAATGATTTAGAGATTATTCCTATTCTAAATAAAGTTGATTTACCAAGTGCTAATCCTGAAGAGGTGACTGATGACATCGTTGACCTATTGGGTTGTAATGCAGAAGAAGTCATCCCTGCCAGTGGAAAAACAGGCTTGGGTATTCCCCAAATTTTAGCTGCTATTATTGATCGAATTCCTGCTCCAACAGGGAAGGATAACGCGCCGTTACGGGCACTTATTTTTGATTCGGTTTACAATCCCTTTAGAGGTGTTGAAACCTATTTTAGAGTATTAGACGGTAAAATCACGAAGGGGCAGCACATAAAATTTATCGCCACTGATAAATCGTACTATGCGGATGAAGTTGGCACCTTAAAACTAAAACAAGTTCCTAAAAAAGAAATTTGTACGGGTGATGTGGGCTATCTTATAACAGGAATCAAAGACGCACGTGAGGTAAAAGTTGGAGATACCATTACCGATACTAAAAACCCAACCACAGAAGCGGTTGCAGGATTTGAGGATGTAAAACCCATGGTTTTTGCGGGTATTTATCCAGTTGATACAGAAGATTATGAGGAGTTGAGAAACTCTATGGAAAAACTGCAATTAAATGATGCTTCCTTGGTATTTCAACCAGAAAGCTCTGCAGCCTTAGGTTTTGGATTTCGATGTGGGTTTCTGGGCATGCTTCACATGGAAATCATACAAGAACGTTTAGAACGAGAATTTAATATGACCGTAATTACAACGGTCCCAAACGTTTCTTATCACGCCTTTACAAAGAAAAATCCAGATGATATTATTATTGTTAACAATCCATCAGATTTACCTGACCCTTCTGGATTAGACCGTGTTGAAGAGCCCTATATTAAAGCCACGATAATCACCAAATCCGATTTTGTTGGAAATGTGATGTCATTATGTATAGAAAAAAGAGGGGTAATTACCAATCAAACTTATTTAACTACTGAACGCGTTGAATTGAGTTTTGACATGCCTTTAGCTGAAATTGTATTTGATTTTTACGATCGCCTAAAAACTGTATCAAAAGGATATGCTTCTTTTGATTATTCTCCTATTGGGATGCGCGTTTCAAAATTAGTTCGTGTTGACATCCTTCTCAATGGGCAACCTGTAGATGCGCTATCTGCCCTAATTCATGCAGATAATGCACAACATATTGGTAAAAAAATGTGTGAAAAATTAAAAGAACTCATTCCTAGACAACAATTTGACATTCCTATTCAAGCGGCCATTGGCGCAAAAATAATCTCTAGAGAGACTACAAAAGCGTTGCGAAAAGATGTTACCGCAAAATGTTATGGGGGTGATATTTCGCGTAAACGTAAATTACTAGAAAAGCAGAAAAAAGGTAAAAAGCGAATGCGTCAAGTGGGAAATGTAGAAATTCCGCAAGAAGCATTTATGGCGGTATTAAAATTAAATGATTAATTTGTTATCATTGGTTTAATTATTTTTTGTCTGATCGCTACTCCATAAACATTTTGTAAGTTTATAACACTAAACTTACATCAAATGAACGTTATTCATATAAGTGCTGAATGTTATCCTGTAGCTAAAGTTGGTGGCTTGGCCGACGTTGTAGGCGCGCTTCCCATATATCAAAACAAGCTCGGTGTATCGAGTACTGTAATTATGCCGTTTTATGACAATGTGTTTACACAAACACATCAATTTACCACACTTTACCGTGGTTCGCTAAGCATAGGTTCTAAAAAGATTCCATTTTCTATCGTAAGCCTGAAGAAATCAGAGCTCAACTTTGACCTAGTCTTGGTTGATATTCCCGCCTTATTACATACCCCTTATGTCTATTCTGCTGACGATACCGAACGTTTTATCGCCTTTCAAACCGCCACCTTAGATTATATCATCAGCCAGCAGGAACTTCCAACAATTATACATTGTCACGATCACCACACCGGACTCATCCCCTTTTTAATGTCGCATGGAAAGAACTATACCGCCTTAAAAGAGATCCCCTCTATTTTGACTATACACAATGCCCAATACCAAGGATGGTTTGACTATGAACACCTCCCTTTAATTCCCGATTTTGATCGCGCTAAAATAGGCCTCCTCGATTGGAACAGCACAATTAATCCTTTAGCCGCGGCCATCAAAACTGCCTGGCAGGTGGTAACAGTCTCCCCAAGCTACATGGCTGAACTACAGGTAAACGCTAATGGTTTAGAAACATTACTACAACACGAAAAACAAAAATGCACTGGAATTCTCAACGGAATAGACACCACAGTTTGGAATCCGGCAACCGATCAATTTTTACCAAAAACCTTTGGAATTAATAACGTTCAATCTGGTAAAAAAGCGAACAAAAAATGGCTGTGTAAACGATATCAATTAGATCCAAAAAAACCACTTTTTGTCTTTATAGGACGCCTTGTAAGGGAAAAGGGCGCAGATCTATTTAATGATGTTTTTACCCAAGCATTAACCGAAAATGACATCGCTATTCTCTTATTAGGCTCTGGTCAGTCTGATATAGAAGACCGTATAAAGGAATTAATCACACCATTAAAGGGTACATTCAATGCCCATATTGGCTATGATGAACAACTCTCACATGTAATGTATGCCGGCGCAGATTTTTTACTGATGCCTTCTCGGGTAGAGCCTTGTGGCCTAAATCAAATGTATGCCTTGCGCTATGGTACCGTTCCCGTGGTACATCAAATAGGAGGGTTAAAAGATACCGTGATTGATATTTCAAAAAATGGCGTTGGTTTTGTACATCAACAATTAACCGTAAGTGCCATCTGTAAAACCATCTCAAGAGCTACGAAATTTTATAGTGAGACCGATAAGTTTAAAAAAAATCGTATCTTAATCATGCAAATCGATCACTCGTGGGATTCCTCCGCAGCTTCATATATCAGTTTGTATAACAGCTTAATTCATTAACTATGATAAATAATAAGGTATTATCAATTATTTTGGGTGGCGGTCAGGGGTCACGTCTTTATCCATTGACAGAAAACAGATCAAAACCTGCAGTACCTATAGCGGGTAAATATCGCTTGGTAGATATTCCTATATCTAACTGCATCAATTCTGATATTAAGCGTTGTTATGTGCTGACGCAATTTAATTCAGCCTCCTTAAACCGACATATTAAGAACACCTATAGTTTTAGCTTTTTTAGCGCTGCCTTTGTAGATGTATTGGCCGCCGAACAAACCCCTGGAAACAAAGGTTGGTTTCAAGGTACTGCCGATGCAGTGCGACAAAGTATGCATCATTTTTTACGCCATGAATTTGATTATGCCCTTATTCTCTCAGGAGATCAACTGTATCAAATGAATTTTAATGACATGCTTAAAAAGCATGAAGAAAATCAAGCTAAAATTTCAATCGCCACCCTACCTGTTAATGCAAAAGATGCGACTTCTTTTGGGATACTTAAAACCAATAAAAAAAACGAAATCACCTCGTTTATTGAAAAACCAGCCGCTGAATTATTACCAGAATGGACGTCAGATGTCAGTAAAGACATGAAAAAAGAAGGGAGAAATTATCTTGCATCGATGGGGATCTATATCTTTAATCGAGACATTTTGATTGAATTAATGAAGAACAAAGAAACCAATGATTTTGGAAAAGAAATCATCCCTCAATCCATACACAAGCACAAAACCTTGAGCTATCAATACGAAGGGTACTGGACAGATATTGGAAATATAGATTCTTTTTTTGAGGCCAATATTGGCTTAACGGCAGATATTCCTAAATTTGATTTATACGAAAAGAGTAAACGCATCTATACGCGGGCGCGGATGCTTCCCACCTCAAAAGTCTCTGGTACTACACTAGTGCGCACGGTTATTGGGGAAGGCTGTTTAATTAATGCCGCAAAAATTCAAAATTCGGTCATTGGAATTCGCTCAAGAATTGGACAAGAATCTACGGTAATAAACACCTATATGATGGGGAATGATTATTATGAATCGTTAGAGGAAATCAAAAAAAATAAGATCAAAATTCTATTGGGTATAGGTGAACGCTGCTTCATTAAGAATACTATTATTGATAAAAATTGTCGCATTGGAGATGATGTAAGAATTAATGGTGGTAAACATTTAGCCAATACTGAAACAGATACTCATGTGATTATTGATGGTATTGTTGTCATCAAAAAAGGCGCCATCCTCCCCAAGGGAACGGTGATATAATAGAACAAACAAATGCAACTTACATGTTTCATAACGTAAAAGCTCACAGCCTATTTACTGATTTTGATATTGAGCTTTTTAAGGCGGGTAAACACTTTAAGCTCTATGAAAAAATGGGCGCTCACCCATGTACGGTCGATTCAATTAAGGGAACCTATTTTGCCGTATGGGCACCTAGTGCCAAAGCGGTCTCTGTAATAGGCGATTTTAATTATTGGTCACCTGGAAAACACAAACTCAATGTGAGATGGGATGAAAGTGGTATTTGGGAAGGCTTTATTCCTGAAGTACAAAGTGGAAATTTATACAAATATCACATCCTAAGCCATCAATCTAACATCATTACCGAAAAAGCAGATCCATATGCTCGACGTGCCGAGCATCCACCAAGTACCGCATCGGTAGTATGGCAGGATGCCTATGCTTGGAAGGATTCGGCTTGGATGAAAAAACGCCACCTCAATAACTCACTTAGTGCTCCGTTTTCGGTGTATGAGGTGCATTTAGGTTCGTGGAAAAGGCAAGTTGAAGAAGACCGTTTTTTATCCTACCTCGAGCTCGCTAACGACTTGGTTAAGTATGTTAAAAAAATGAATTTTACACATGTTGAATTCATGCCTATTATGGAGTTTCCATATGATCCATCTTGGGGGTATCAGATTACCGGATACTTTGCCCCGAGTTCGAGGTTTGGCTTTCCGGATGAATTTAAGACCCTGATTGATGTCTTTCATCAACATAATATAGGTGTGATTCTCGATTGGGTTCCATCTCACTTCCCGGAAGATGATCACGGACTTGGATTTTTTGACGGGACTCACTTATATGAACACCCAGATAAAACAAGAGGTTTTCATCCCGATTGGAAAAGTTTAATCTTTAATTATGGACGTAATGAAGTCAAGTCCTTTTTAATTAGTAATGCCTTTTTCTGGTTAGACCAATTTCATGTAGACGGGCTACGTGTAGATGCTGTTGCATCGATGTTATTTCTTGATTATTCTCGAAAAGACGGAGAGTGGACCCCAAATAAATTTGGCGGCCGCGAAAATTTAGAAGCCATCGCTTTTATGAAAGAATTAAATATTGCCGTGTATGGTGCCTTTCCAGATGTACAAACCATTGCCGAAGAATCAACGTCTTTTCCTAAAGTCTCTAGACCCACCTTTGATGGCGGTTTAGGTTTTGGTATGAAATGGATGATGGGCTGGATGAACGATACCCTTAACTACTTTTCAAAAGAGCCTATCTATAGACAACATCACCAAAATGAACTAACTTTTAGTATGACCTATGCGTTTACCGAAAACTTTATGCTTCCGCTCTCCCACGATGAAGTTGTTCACGGAAAAGGATCCATTCTCGGTAAAATTCCAGGTGACGAATGGCAACGGTTTGCAAACCTACGTGTTTTATATGGATATATGTTCACCCATCCAGGCACCAAATTACTCTTTCAAGGGGCCGAGTTTGGTCAAAGTGACGAATGGGATTTTAACAAAAGCTTAGATTGGCACTTGGTACAATACCAGGTACATCAAGGATTACAAACGATGGTTGCCGATCTGAATAGCTTTTACACACAAACACCAGCCCTATATGAAAAACAATTTGAACAAGCAGGCTTTGAATGGATAGACTATACAGATGCCACCAATTCTGTTTTAGTGTATCTCCGAAAAGGAAATGATCAGGATGCCCTGGTGATTATTGCCTGTAATTTAACACCTGTACCCCGCGAAAATTATCGTATTGGGCTTCCTAAAGCCGGACGGTTAACCGAAATTTTTAATAGTGACCAAAAAAAATATGGAGGAACAGGCCAGTGGAATAACACCCATCTTACCATCGATAAGGTTTCAAAACATCAGCAAAATCAATCGGTAGAAATTAAACTTCCTCCCTTAGCAATGGTTGCTTTTAGCTATAAGTAGATAGATGGCTAGTAATGAAATAAAAAAATAAAACTAACCTAGCCTTAAAAAATTGATAAGCTTTTAGCTAAAACAAAAGATTATCCTTATAAATTACCTAATTTTACTCTTTTTTTTAAGCAAGATATGATTTATGATTACGAATACTGAATTAGAATTAAAAGGAAATATATTTCCATCAAAAATAACGGGATTTACTAAAGATGTTGACACCCTCTATTTTACCACTGTCAATGATGTAATTCTCCAACTGACAATCTTACGTGATAGTGTATTGCGTTTCCGATTTACAACAACCGGCTCGTTTAAAAAAGACTTTTCTTATGCCATTACCAAACACGCCAGTATTGGGTATAATAAATTAGACATTAAAGAAGAGGCCAAACACTATACTATAACCACTTCAAAATTAATTTGTACTATCTCAAAAGAGAATCTTACGGTTTCAATTTACGATGCGCAAACAAAGGCGTTAATTAATCAAGATGAACTCGGTTTCCATTGGGAAGAAAGCTATGAATACGGCGGTAATATTGTCAAAATGAGTAAGGTTTCTAATGATGGAGAAAGTTATTATGGGCTTGGCGATAAAGCCGAGCATTTAAACTTAAAAGGGAAGCGATTTGAGAATTGGGTTACCGATTCATATGCCTATGGAAAACAAACGGATCCATTGTATAAAGCCATCCCATTTTATGTGGGATTACACGATAAAAATGCCTACGGAATCTTTTTTGACAACACCTTTCGATCATTCTTTGATTTTGCACATGAACGTAGAAATGTTACGAGTTTTTGGGCACAAGGAGGAGAAATGAATTATTATTTTATCTACGGGCCTAAAATTGAAGATGTAGTGGTAAATTATACTGATTTAACCGGAAAACCACATCAAATGCCACCCCTCTGGGCACTTGGATATCACCAATGTAAATGGAGTTACTACCCTGAAAAAAAAGTGCGAGAGATTACATCAAGGTTTAGAGACTTAAAAATTCCTTGTGATGCCATCTATCTCGACATTGATTATATGGATGGTTTTCGGTGTTTTACGTGGAATAATACCTACTTTCCAGACCCAAAAAAAATGATAAAGGAGCTAGCTGATGAAGGCTTTAAAACCGTGGTGATTATTGATCCTGGGATTAAAGTTGACAATGATTATGCGGTATTTAAAGAAGGCTTAGCAAAAGATTATTTTTGTCAGCGTGCCGATGGGCCTTATATGAAAGGCAAGGTTTGGCCTGGAGAGTGTTATTTCCCTGACTTCACCAAGCCCGAAGTGCGCGATTGGTGGGCTGGATTATTTAAGGAACTCATTGAAGATTACGGAGTAAAAGGGGTTTGGAACGATATGAATGAGCCCGCTGTGATGGAGGTACCCAACAAAACTTTTCCAGACGATGTGCGGCATGATTATGATGGGAACCCGTGCAGTCATAGAAAAGCTCATAATGTTTACGGTATGCAAATGGCGCGAGCAACCTATCACGGTTTAAAAAAGTTTACCTACCCCAAGCGACCCTTTTTAATTACTAGAGCGGCTTATTCAGGAACCCAACGCTATACGTCTTCATGGACGGGTGATAACGTAGCAACCTGGGAACACTTATGGATTGCCAACACACAAGCCCAACGTATGGCAATGTCTGGATTTTCGTTTATAGGCAGTGATATCGGAGGGTTTGCTGAACAACCCAATGCAGAATTATATGCGCGGTGGATTCAATTAGGTGTATTTCATCCATTTTGTCGAACACATTCATCTGGAGATCACGGCGATCAAGAACCGTGGACCTTTGATGAAGACGTTACTGATATTGTTCGCAAGTTTATTGAATTAAGGTATCAACTCCTTCCGTATTTATATACTGCATTTTGGCATTATATTAACGACGGTACGCCCTTGTTAAAATCACTAGTCATGTTTGATCAAGAAGATGTACAAACACACTACCGAACCGATGAATTTATGTTTGGTGACAAAATATTGGTGTGCCCAATTATCGAATCGAATGCCAAAGGACGGCGCATGTATATTCCGAAAGGCAAATGGTATAATTACTGGAATAATGCATTGGTAAAAGGAGGTAAGGAAATGTGGGTAGATGCCGATATAGATAGTATGCCGCTTTTTATCAAAGCAGGCGCAATCATACCTAAGTATCCAATTCAGCAGTATGTAGATGAATTAGCAATTGAGCAAATAGGTTTAGACGTGTATTATAAAGTGGGTAAAGAAAACTCAATGCTTTACGACGACGCACATGACGGCTATGATTATACAAAAGGGCGTTATAGTTTACGCACCTTTAAACTGCTTGGACGTGACAAAGAACTCATTATTCAGCAACACAAATCTGGTAAGTATATCACTCCCTACCAAACCTTTAAATTGAGATTTCACGGCCTACCCTTTACCATTGCAAAAATTCAACTCGACAATGAGGAGATTTTATTTGAAGCGGTACAATTAAATGGAGACAATACGCTAGTTATTGACAAAGACTTTTCTGAGTTGCATTTAATTTCAGAATAATACCATGGTCAGCAGCGAAACGTCCTTTATTTAACTTCTACGCTGGCCATTTTTTTACCTAAATAAACAAGGGTATTTCCTTCAACATTTTTTAGGGTGTCTCTATGTGAAGAGATAATTTCAATTTCACCAGATTTCTTCTTAAGAAAAATGGCTACCATATCACGATCTTGATTGGTCAATTCCATAAGCTCATTGAAATGATCTTTATCCTTAATTTTTACTTCGTGAATTTGAGGGAATTTTGTCGCTACGTTATTAAGGCTTGCAAAATCATCGGAGTCAGAAAATAATCCTTCTACAGGATTACTATCTACGTCTTGCATCTCGGCAGAACTCACCAATCTAAACGAACCATTTTCACCAAACTGTGCTTTAAATTTATTGATGGCGTACGTATTAATTTCAGAGTTTCCTGTTAAGGCCATCAAATAACCCACATCATTTAATTCAATATTATCTTTTAAGGTATCTGAATAAATATTAGTGTTAATGGCCTCTAGTCCTAATTTTTGAGACTCTTTAATGTTTTGTTCATTACTATCAATCAAAACAACATGTCTGCCATTACTTTCCAGATAATGCCCAATAAGTCGGGATAATTTAGACGCCCCAACAATCAATATCCCTTCAGATTTTGTTAAAAAGACACCTACTATTTTTGCAAACATTCGCGCCGTTGTAGCGTTGAGTAATACCGTTCCTAACACAATTACAAAGACTAAGGGGGTAATATATTCAGCACCAGGCACACCGTCTTTCGCCAATTTTAATCCAAATAATGATGCAATCCCCGCTGCTACAATCCCGCGAGGTCCTACCCAGCTAATAAATAACTTTTCGTTGAGTTTTAACCTTGAATGGCTGGTGCTAAAAAATACACCCACAGGCCTAATTACGAATACTACAATAGCAAATAAAGCGGCAGTTTTCCAATTATACAACAGCATTAATTCGTCCATATTAATATTTGCTGCCAATAAGATAAATAGGATTGAAATTAACAAGACACTTAAAGACTCTTTAAAATATAATAATTCTTTAAGGTAGGGTGAATTTGAATTACCGAGTACCATCCCCATAATTACAACTGCTAGTAATCCAGATTCATGGGCAAACGTATCAGATAAAACAAAAACTCCCAATACAGATGCTAGGGCAAATACATTAAGTAAATAATGAGGTACCCATTTTTTATTAATGATAAAATTCAACGCATGAGCAAAGGTAAATCCGAAGGTAAATCCAAATAATACAATTTTACCAAATTCAATAAAGGCCAATTTAGTAAACTCACCCCCTGCTTCAACACTAATAAATTCAAAAACAAGTACGGCAACTAAGGCGCCTATAGGATCTATTAAAATTCCCTCCCACTTCAAAACCGCCGAAACGTCTTTTTTAAGTGGAATATTCCTCAAAATAGGTGTGATTACGGTAGGGCCAGTCACAATAATCAACGCCGAAAATAAAAATGAAATTTGCCAGGATAAATTAAAAATGTAATACGCCGCCACCCCAGCTCCAAAAAAGGTCACTATAGACCCAATGGTAATTAGTTTGGTAATAACGGGACCAACGTTTTTTACTTCACCCATTTTTAGGGTCAATCCACCTTCAAACAATATTATACTAATGGCTAAAGACACGAAATAGAACAAACTCTCACCCGGAAAAAGGCCTTCTTTCCCATTCCAAATTGGCTCAATCCACTTAGAACCGTCTGCGGTAATAAATTCTGCCGCAATAGGCCCAACTAATAAGCCAATTAAAATCAATGGTAAAATGGCTGGAATTTTTAAACGCCATGCAAACCATTGCGCTAAAATTCCCAATATAATAATCCCCGCTAACGCTAACATAGTATAATAATTAAAAGGGTTTCAAGATATTACTTTTTTACTAATAATAGCGTGTTCTGCCGTTTTACTCAACTATTTTCAATAATTTGATTCGCCAATTGGGTGGTAATAATATGATTAGTAAGTATTTTGTCAATAATATATTGCGTCTTATCAGGGTAATTCACCGACAATGGTTGCGCTTGTTCAATCCACTTTTCAATCTGCTTAATTTTTTTTTCAGATAATTTTGACACAACCGTAACCCCCATTTGTTTAAGACTTTCAGCGTTATAAGACTGTTCAAATTGTCCTCGTATAGGAATGACCAAAAGTTTTTTCTTTAAGAAAAGTGCCTCGGCAGGGGTTTCAAAACCCGCCGCACAAATCACTCCTTTACCCGAAGCTAAGCTCCGTTCAAAGGTCCCTACCTTAATTGGTTTTACAAACACATTTTTGCGTTGGTAGGCTTTTTGGCATTGATTGGAAAATACCTTGAATTTCACAGGACGCAATTTTGAAAGGACTTCTATAATTTTTTTCTCTTTATACGACGGCAAGTACACCGTATAAAAATTCTTTTCTCGAATGGTTTGCTGTCTAATTTCCTTGCGAATAACAGGAGTAAAAACACCCGTGTCATAGGCCTTAAAATGAAAGCCAAATTTGCGTGAAGACGGTGCGTAATACCGCAGTAAAAAATTTCCTAATCTATGTTTTACATTGGGTTTAGGAACTTGATCAAACAACAAGGTTGCCTGGTGACTTAAAGAAACACAGCGCACCCCTCTTATATAGCACGCCCATGCACTAATGGGTTCAAAATCGTTAATAACCAAATCGTAGGTGGTTACTTGGCAGCGAAAAATTTCGAGAATTACCCGATAAAATTTATTTTTCACAAAGGTCTTCCAGTAATTTATTTTACCCTTGTTGTTATAGTATAAATCAATACCTTGACAGGTGTAATTCACCTCAAAAGGCAAGCGAATATCATAGTGCTTTCCACTGATTAACACATCTACTGAGGCTCTATTTTGTAAGGCTGGAATTAATTCTTTTGCACGACTCACATGCCCGTTTCCATTGCCTTGTATAGCGTATAATATTTTCATGGCGTTGATCTAATTTTAAAATCATTTAACAATTCACTAAACAATTCTTTTGTTGTTTTTTCTTCGCTTAAACCGGATGATCGCTCCGTATAATTAAAATCATCTTCATGATAATGATACATACTCCACTGGTTTTTGTGGTATTCTAAAGCGGTTAGGTTCTCAACCCAGTCACCCGAATTTAAATACACAACCCTTCCCAATTTTGATGTATACGATTTAATGCAAGGTTGATGTATATGTCCACAAACCACATAATCATAACCGTTTTCTAGGGCAATTTCCTGTACCGTTTGTTCAAAATTATTAATGTATTTAACGGCCCCTTTAACACTGTCTTTTATCTTTTTAGACAATGATAATTTTTCTCTACCTAAAGACGCACTTAGCGCATTGATTATTCTATTGAGCACAATGAGCATGTCGTATCCTACGGCCCCTAATTTGGTTAGCCATTTAGAATGCTGCATGGTAACATCAAAAACATCTCCGTGAAAAAACCACGCCTTTTTGCCATCAAGGTCTAAGACAATTTTATTAACGATGCTAAAAGAATTTATCTCAAAGGGTACAAATTTTCGTAACATTTCATCGTGATTTCCCGTTACATAATACAACTCTACCTCATCGCTTATCCATTGTATAAATTGTTTTATAATAATCATATGGGCATTGGGCCAATAGCGTTTTTTAAACTGCCAGATATCAATAATATCTCCGTTTAATACTACCTTCTTAGGCTGTATACTCGACAAATAGTGTGCTAATTCTAAGGCGTGACACCCGTAAGTCCCCAAATGAACATCAGACAAAACAACGAGCTCAACCTCCCTCCGATGTACTTTTTCTTTATCCATACGCTGTATAAACATTTAAAAGCTCAATGTACAAGGCAGATGTCATTAGAATGTAAGTTTAAAATTATCAATTTGTTAAGGATCGTTTTATATGAAATATGTAATGCAAGCAGTAGAATTTATGGCCCCTGAACCTAGTCTTCAAATTTTAATTTGCTATTTTTGACCGTGAATGATTTAACTTTTTAAACCCAGTACTAATCCGCTAAGATTGAGCTCTTGTCATGAAGATACCCTCTTTTCTTTTTTTAGTTATGTTCACCTTGTTCCCGTTTCGAGGAGTTGGGCAAATACAATTAGAATTTATTGAAAAGACTAGTTTAAAGGCAGATCTATTTATTGGAATTGATGAGTTTAAGGCAACGTACTTTATTAGAAACAACGCTCTTATAAAGGAAACGGAGGATAATGTCCTTTCATTTCAACAAAATCAATTGGGTGAAATTAGCTCTGTAGACATTCGTAATCCATTAAAAATTGTCGTGTTTTATCGCGATTACAATACCGTAGTTTTACTAGACAACAAGCTTAACGTTTTGGCAGCACCAATTAATTTTTCCGTAGAAGAATTAGGTCAAAACATTGGTCTAGTGAATTTAGCATTAGCGAATCAATTATGGCTGTACAGCACAGATGAAAATCGCCTTCATCTTTGGGATTATCAAACAAAAAAAATAACCTTTAGCAGTAAGCCTTTATCCTTTTTAAAAAAATCAAATTTTCAACCTACCCAACAGTTATCTACCGCAACAGATATTTACCTTACTGACCAGAAGGGTTTTCTTAAGTTTAATAAATACGCCCAGTTTGAATCGAGTCTTAATTTTAATGAATTTAGTAAAATTGTTCGCTTAGCAGATAGTTTTATCTATCTAAAAAACAATAGGCTTTACCATCAAACCCTTACGGAAGCTCCTACTGACTTGGCTGTACGCCCCTATGTAAAGGTGAAGAATTTTTACGCAAATCATGGCTATTTATATATTTTTGACGGCGAATCAATTTTTACCTTTAAAATCACTAAAATTTAAGTAACTTTATTGGCTCTTAAACTAAAACCAACTAAATATAATGCATATTGCTATTGCAGGGAATATAGGCGCCGGAAAAACCACCTTGACAAAATTACTTGCTAAACATTACAAATGGACCCCCCATTTTGAAACGGTTGAAGAAAATCCTTATTTGGATGATTTTTATGCTGAGATGGAACGCTGGTCATTTAATTTACAAATCTTCTTTCTAAATAGTCGCTTTAGACAAATTTTAGAAATAAAAGAGAGTGGGAAGAACATTATTCAAGATAGAACGATTTACGAAGATGCTCATATATTTGCTCCAAATTTACATGCAATGGGGTTAATGACCAATCGCGATTTCAACAATTACTCGTCTCTGTTTGAATTGATGGAAAACTTGGTAAGCCCACCGGACCTTCTCATTTATTTACGAGCTAATATTCAAACCTTGGTCGGTCAAATCCACAAACGTGGAAGAGAATATGAAAACACCATTAGTATTGATTATTTAAGTCGTCTAAACGAGCGTTATGAGGCTTGGATATCTACCTATACCAAGGGGAAATTATTAATCATTGACATTGATAATTTAGATATTGTAGATCGCCCAGAAGATTTAGGGTCTATTATAGACCGGATAGATGCCCAAGTTCACGGTTTGTTTTAAAAATCAACGTCAACGATGAGAACGTTCCTTATTCTTTTTTTCTTTTTATCGTTGAGCGCGAAAGCACAAACGATTGTTTCAGGCGTTATTAATCCAACCGACCTACCGCAACATCCTTCGTGGGTTTATTTATCTCAGGTTCTCAAAGACACGCTAAATGGTGAACCCATTGTAAAGATGATTGCCAAATGTGAGTTGACAGAAGCGTCTACATTTAGAATTAATACCCACTTACCAGAAGAACAGCAGGCCTATATAGTGCAGCTTGCTAATAGCGCGAAGGGCGGTATTTCCCGCATTAGCTCGCGTCAATTTTTATTAGCCAATAAAGACTCCATTTATTTTACGCAAGGAATTCAATCGCTTAAAAGCTATACGAATACAAATAAAGCTGATAAGGAATGGCAAAAATATAATACCTTTAAAAACAAGGTAGCCAAATTAGGAAAAGGGCATAAGAAGTTCTTAAATGAAATTCGGAGCTACGCTAAAGATTCGTTACAAATATTAGCGGTTAAACTTCTCACGGTAAAAGAACTCGACGAAAGATTATTGTTAGATACGGATATTAAATTTAACAGAGGCTACTATACTGACTTACTCAACGCATTAAAACAAAGTGATATTAATCCGCTCGAATACGCCTTTTTAGAACTTAAATTAGGCGAACTTCTTGTGAGAGAAACGAGAGTAAAATACACCTTTAGTTTTTGGATTAACATCCTGTTAGGTCTCGGACTAGTAGGCCTATTAACCTATCTGCTTACCCATAAAAAGTCGCAGCACCCAACTAAAGTCTTAAGCAAACAAGAATTGGTTGTTAAAAACCTAATTATCCAAGGAAATAGCAACAAGGAAATAGCCCAAACACTCTTTATAAGCTTAAGCACGGTTAAATCGCATATTACAAGTATTTATCAAAAATTAAATCTTAAAGGGCGGCAAGATTTAATGGAAAAATACAGAAATACAACCGGGTACTAGTCCCAAATTCAACCCCCATGTTTTAGCGTTAAATTGATCATAACAGTATTTTGCGTTTTTTATAATTCGTTAAATATACTGATGAAAAAATTTCTTATCACCTTCCTATTTTTTCCTTTTTTTATAAACGCACAAGAACATCTTGCGCTTAAAGCGACCCTAACAGACCAGTACGAGGTACCTATTCTTTATGGAGATGTTTTGCTCTATAAGAATACTACTTTAGTAAAACACACCACCATTAATAAGGGAACGTTTAGTATGGATGAAATTCCGTCGGGTACCTATACCTTAAAAATTTCATGTCTCGGTTACGAACCCATTGAAAAAACAATGACCTTATATAAAAACGTACAGCTAAACCTGGTGTTACACGAAATAGCTACAGCATTAGATGAAATCCAGCTTCAGGTCGTTAAAAAGTTAATCACCTATGAGCAGGGCAGTACCTTAATACATATAGAAAAATCAATTTTATCAAAAGAAACTTCTAGCATAGCACTTCTTGCCAAAATTCCAAACATTCAAATCAGTGCGGATAAGCGTGAAATAAGCCTTATAGGCAAAGGGATTCCATTGCTATATTTTGGCGGGCAAAAAATAAGTATGGATGATTTTAAAAGTATTTCGGTAGATGATATAAAAAAAATTGAAATTATCAATACGCCGCCATCGCGATATGAAGCCAACGGAAGAGCTGTTATCCTTATCCATCGTAAAAAAAGTAACACGCGGGGTACGGCGTTTTCTTTGACTGAAAAAATTGCTAAAAAAACCTATTTCAATAATTACCTCGGTGCCTTTTTAACCCATAAAAGGGATCAGCTTGAGCTCAAATTAGACGGAAGCTACAATCAGCTCAATGTATGGGAAAGCAATGGGGCAAGCTATGTGCTTCCCATGCAACAAACCGCTTCAGATTATCTGGTCACCGCTACCACAAATAGAACTCAATTTATTGTTGGAGGTGGTATGTATTATCAATTTAACAAGGCCAATTACCTCTCATTTGGCACGCGATTTAGAACGCAGCACGAACCATTTAGTATTGATACTGAAACCCGTATTATAAATCAAGCAGAAGTACAAGATATCTTAACCTTAAGCGATAATAGGGGAACACGTCAATTTATGAGTAGTAATGTTAATTATACCCGCGAATTTAAACAGACGGGGAGCTTATTTTTGGGCGGTCAGTATACAACCTACAAGAAAGGAGTTGACAATACAATTTTTAATCACTACACTTCGCCCCCTTCATCAACTACCCTAAACCGGCATCAAGATTTTGATGTAGAAACCTTTACCGGTAAGGCCGATCTCATGTACCCAGTGCAGAAGCGAACAACCCTTGAAGCGGGATTCAATTATGCTTCAACCCTTTCTACTTCAGGAGTAGTATTAGAAGGTACCAAAACAACATCCTCGTATAATGAACATATTTACGGCGTATACTCCGATATTTCATACCATCAAAAAAAGCTAGAGCTCCGTCTTGGATTGCGCATAGAAAATACTCAAGTCCGAATAGAAAACCAACCAACTCCTGTAAAGCAATTGCGCACTAGTAATCTATTTCCAAAACTGAACGTCACGTATAAATTAGATAGTACGCAATCTCTTAATTTCAATTATGGCACAAGTATTAACCGTCCTAATTATACCACCGTAACCTCAACATCGGCCTTTATTAATCCAGCTTTAGAGTTTAGGGGAGCGATTGAATTAAAACCCACCTTAACAGATGAACTTTCCGCCGTATTTCAGGTTCACAACTATCGGTTTACCGCCCGATATTTTAGTTCTAAAAACCCGGTGTATTACAGCATTTCCTATGATGACCAAACGGCTAAAAGTATCATGTCGCCGAAAAATTTCAACAGAGAAGTTGGCTATTCATTTGCTACAGATATTCCGGTGTCGTATAAATTTTGGACAGCTAATAATAGTCTTAGCGTACAGTATACGAACCTGAAAGATGAGCGATCGGTAGCGCGTAAAGCCACACCATTTTTATATTTCAGCACCCAGCACCAATTTAAAATTACCTCCCTAAGTTCCTTTCATATAACTGCTTGGGGGCAGACCAAAAGAACAGAGGGAATATTCAACCGATATGGTCAATTGGTCTTCAATGCTGCGTTTCAAACACGTCTTTTTAAACACATCGATCTTACGATAAGCTATAATGATATTTTTGCCAATTTAACGTATAAGGATGACTATACCATTGACCATGTAACCGCAAGTAGTTTGTTTTATACCGATGTAAATGAGCTGGGTATTTCGTTAAAGTACAGTTTTGATGCGATTAAAAGGTCTGCCTATAAAAATAAGGATGTTGATGACCAATTACATCGCGTACGGTAAAAAAAAATGCGAACATTACTGTTCGCATTTTTTAACTTAATTTTCTTTTGGTTATATCCCTTACAGGAACATCATGCTTGCGGTTCACTTATTCTTTGCGTGCAATCAATTTATCAACCGCATCGCCTTCAACAGTTTCAACTGTAACGTCGGTTTTACCGTTAATTTCAGTTGTTGTAATAACAGTAGCATTTTTTTGCCCATTTTCTTTTTTCACCAAAACTTTCATCTCCTCATTATGATGAATGGTATTTTCTGTGGGTTGAACAGGTATTGCTGCGTGATCTTCTGTGGTATGTCCACCTAAGATTGGGGCAATTACTAAACCAACCAGACAAGTAAGTTTAATTAAGATGTTCATAGAAGGACCAGAAGTGTCTTTAAAAGGATCTCCAACAGTATCACCCGTTACCGCTGCTTTATGCGCTTCAGAGCCTTTATATGTCATCTCACCATTAATTTCAACCCCAGCTTCAAATGATTTTTTAGCATTATCCCAAGCTCCACCAGCATTATTCTGGAAGATTGCCCACATCACACCACTTACACATACTCCGGCCATATACCCTCCTAAAGGTTCTGCTCCAAATACTAAACCAATAATGATTGGTGTAATAATCGTTATTAATCCGGGTAAGATCATTTCTTTTAAGGCTGCTTTGGTAGAAATATCCACACATTTAGCATATTCAGGTGTCCCTGTACCTTCCATAATTCCAGGAATTTCTTTAAACTGTCTCCGCACCTCTTGTACCATTTCCATGGCAGCTTTTCCTACAGATTGCATCGCTAAAGCGGAGAAGATTACTGGAATCATTCCACCTACAAATAACATGGCTAATACGTCCGCTTTAAAGATGTTAATTCCATCTATCCCTGTAAAGGTAACATAGGCTGCAAATAATGCTAAGGCAGTTAAGGCAGCAGAAGCAATGGCAAAACCTTTACCTACTGCGGCTGTAGTATTTCCAACTGAATCTAAAATATCGGTACGTTCACGAACGTGATCTTCTAAGTTACTCATTTCGGCAACACCACCCGCATTATCTGCAATTGGGCCAAAGGCATCAATGGCTAATTGCATGGCTGTGGTTGCCATCATGGCGGAAGCAGCAAGTGCCACGCCGTAAAAACCAGCTAATTCGTACGAACCATAAATGGCTGCAGCGAATAAGATCACAGATAAAAAAGTAGATTTCATTCCAACCGCTAACCCTGCAATAATGTTTGTTGCAGCTCCGGTAGAACTATTGGTAACGATATCCATCACAGGTTTTTTACCCAGACTGGTATAATAGGCCGTAACCATAGAGATTAAAGCACCCACAGCTAGCCCAATACAGGCCGACCAGAATACATTAATAGAAGGAATTTGTTTGGCAGCTTCTCCAAAGAATTCCATGGTCATTGTTTTTGGCAACATCCAATCAATCAAGAACCATGAAGCCACTAAGGTAATTAAAATGGCCACCCAGTTTCCGGTATCTAAAGCGCGTTGAACTTGACTTTCTTTGGCGTCATTACTTGCTATTTTTACAAGTAGGGTTCCTATAATAGAGGCTAAGATTCCAACACCAGCAATAACAACAGGCAATAAAATTGGACCCATATTATTAAAGGCATCTGTAAATTGTGTGGTTTGTGACATGTCTTTAATTAGGTAATTTCCCAACACCATGGCGGCAAGTACAGTGGCAACATACGAACCAAATAAATCGGCTCCCATTCCGGCAACATCACCAACGTTATCTCCAACATTATCTGCAATTGTAGCCGGGTTTCTTGGATCATCCTCAGGAATACCCGCTTCAACTTTTCCTACTAAATCGGCTCCAACATCGGCCGCTTTGGTATAAATTCCTCCACCTACGCGTGCAAATAAGGCAATTGATTCTGCCCCTAATGAGAACCCAGCTAAGGTTTCTAGCACTACGGTCATGTCTTTATAAAAATCGCCTCCTTCAGTAATAAATTGACTAACAAAAAATAAAAATAATAAGGTAAGTCCAATAACGGCTAAACTTGCTACACCGAGCCCCATCACAGTTCCTCCGCCAAACGATACTTTTAAGGCTTGGGGTAAACTCGATTTAGCTGCTTCTGCAGTTCTTGCGTTTGCTTCGGTTGCAATTCGCATTCCGATATTCCCGGCAAAAGCTGAAAAGAACGCCCCGAGGATAAACGCGGGAACGATCATCCAACTCGTAGAATCAACAAGTTGAGAAATTCCGAAGAGTGCTGCTGACGCAATTATCACAAAAATAAAAAGCAATCTATATTCTGCACTTAAAAAGGCGAGAGCCCCTTCTTTAATAGCTTTTGAAATTTCTTTCATTTTAGCGCTACCTGCATCTTGCTTTTTTACCCATGCCATTTTAATAAGCATAAATACTAGACCAATAATTGCTAAGGCAATTGGGAGATAAATAATATTTTTTTCCATGTCAATTCTTTCTTATTTTTTGAACGTTTGCAAAAGTAGTAAAACTGAGGTGATTAAAAAAAAATACCTCAAAAATAACTGGTTCAATGTAAACAAATTAAACCTAGTAACGCCATTAATTTATATGGTAAAGGTTTTATTGGCTTTATGCGCACTCTCATCATAGCGTTTTACGCATTGATGATATATTTGAACAGCTTCGTCAGCGTTACCCCAACCGCCCACATCAACTTTCTTTTCCTCTAAATCTTTATACACTTGAAAAAAGTGTTCAATTTCTTTTAGTCGGTGGGGAGATAAATCGGCAATATCATGATGATTATTCCATATAGGATCTGAAACAGGCACACAAATAATTTTCTCATCAGGCCCTTTCTCATCGGTCATATGAAAGACACCAATAGGACGCACTTCAACAACAGTCATCGGGTAGTTGGGCTCTGTACCTAGTACCAATACATCCAGGGGATCTTTGTCTAAGGCTAAGGTTTCTGGAATAAACCCATAGTCTCCAGGATACATCATGGAAGAAAACAGCATCCGATCAAATCTAATTTTATGCAATTTAAAATCATATTCGTATTTATTTCTGCTTCCTTTTGGAATTTCGATAAGCACGTCAAACGTAATATTTGTTGGTAAACTCATTCAAGTATGTATTAAAAATTTCGGCGCGAAAATACGAAAATCATCCTAGTTTATTGTTAGTTTATGAAATTATAGCAATATAATAACCTCACCCCAAAACATCCATTTTTACATTGTTGATTCCACCCTTAAAGAACGGCGCAAAGACATTACAGAAGGTGTCAAATAAAAAAACCTTAGATTATGGTCTAAGGTTTGTTGTACTCGAGGTGGGAATCGAACCCACACTCCCGAAAGAACTGGATTTTGAATCCAGCGCGTCTACCAGTTCCGCCACTCGAGCAATTAAGATGGTAAAACAATTAATTCATGAAGCTAAGTACACTTTTTAACTGCGGTTGCAAATCTAAAAAATATTTTTGTGCTAAACCATAATTTATTCAATAAGTATACGCCTTGGTTTTAAATTATTTCTACTTTTGCACATCCTTCTTATTTAGTAAGGTTCATCCATATAAACTATTCCTGCAATCATGAAACAAAAAGTACCCAAACCAAAAATCTTTGCTTGCTCACAATCCATTGAATTAGCGGAAAAAATTGCAACCGCCTTTGGTGCGAAACTTGGTAAATCTAAGAAAAACGTATTTAGCGATGGTGAATTTCAAGTGTCCTTTGAAGAGTCTATCCGCGGTAGGCGAATTTTCATCATTGGCTCAACCTTTCCAAATTCTGATAATTTAATGGAAATGCTCTTGATGATTGATGCTGCCAAACGGGCATCTGCAAGACATATTACTGCTGTAATTCCATATTTTGGTTGGGCAAGACAGGACAGAAAAGATAAGCCTCGGGTGCCAATTGCCGCCAAAATGGTAGCCAACTTATTACAAGCGGCTGGTACTACAAGAGTTATTACCATGGATTTACACGCAGATCAAATTCAAGGGTTCTTTGAAAAACCCGTAGACCACCTCTACGCTTCCACCATCTTTTTACCTTCAATTAGAGCGTTAAATTTAGATAATATCACGATTGCTTCTCCTGATATGGGTGGGTCAAAACGTGCCTATGCCTATTCAAAATATTTAGAAAGTGAAGTTGTTATTTGTTATAAGCAGCGAAAAAAAGCCAATGTAATTTCGCATATGGAACTCATTGGCAATGTAGAAGGTCGTAATGTAATCCTTGTTGATGATATGGTTGACACCGCTGGAACACTGACAAAAGCGGCCGATATTATGATGGAAAAAGGGGCTAAAAGCGTCCGCGCCATCTGTACTCATGCGGTTCTATCAGGAGAGGCTTATGCCCGAATTGAAGCGTCTAAATTAGAGGCCCTAATTATTACGGATACAATTCCATTAAAAAAGGAATCACCTAAAATAAAAGTTGTATCTTGCGCCCCTTTATTTGCTGAGGTAATGCACAAGGTGCAGAGCAATAAATCAATCAGCGATAAATTTTTAATGTAATCAATAAATAAACAAAATGAAATCTATTACAATCAAAGGATCTCAAAGAGAAAGCGTAGGCAAAGTTGCGACTAAAGCTTTACGTAATGCTGGAAAGGTACCTTGCGTTTTATACGGAGGGGATAAACCAATTCATTTTTCAGCAGATGAATTAGCGTTCAAAGATTTGGTTTACACACCAAACGTATACACCGCTACGATTGAATTAGACAGCGGCGAAAAATTGAATGCCATTATGCAGGACATTCAATTTCATCCGGTATCTGATCGAATTTTACACATTGACTTCTATCAATTATTTGATGACAAAGAGGTAACGATGAACATCCCTGTTAACCTTGTAGGTAATTCACCTGGTGTGATGAATGGTGGGGTTTTACGTTTCCCAAATCGTCATTTAAGAGTAAGAGCAATTCCATCAAACTTACCTGATTTCATCAATGCAGACATCTCTAAATTAAAAATTGGAGACAAGATATTTGTGAATGATGTAACCAATGATGACTATAACATTCTTCATCCTGAAAACATGGTTGTGGTACAAGTAAGAATGGCACGTGCTGCTATTGTAACTGCTGACGACGATGAGGAGAACGAAGAAGGAACAGAAGGAGAAGCTACCGAAGGGGGAGATGCTTCTGCAAGCGAAGGTCAAGAATAAATTCCTTACCGCTTAATAACCTTATAAAAGCTTCGCAAATTGCGGAGCTTTTTTTATTTTAGCCCTCATGTTTTTAACGCTTAAAAACTTCTTTTTTGGCAAACCCAACCCCTTAGATATGAAGAAATATTTAATTGTTGGTCTTGGCAATATTGGCGAAAAATATGCCAATACAAGACACAACATCGGATTCAAGCTATTGGATTATATTGCAGCACAAGAAGACATTAGCTTTTCTACGGTTAAATTGGGAGCGATGGCTCAGTTTAAGTTTAAAGGAAGGTCTATTCAACTCTTAAAACCATCCACCTATATGAATTTAAGTGGAAAGGCAGTACAATATTGGTTAACTAAAGAAAAAATTCCGTTAGAAAACTGCCTAATTGTTTGTGATGACTTACATATTCCGTTTGGTAGCATTAGAGTAAAGCCTAAAGGAAGTGCTGGCGGTCATAATGGACTAAAAGACATCAATGACAAATTGCAAACACAGCAGTATCCACGATTTCGATTTGGTGTAGGTGCCGAATTTAAAAAAGGACATCAAGTAGATTATGTCTTAGGAGATTGGGCTCCAGAAGAACTCGCGAAGCTTGACGAGCGTATGCAAAAAGGGCACGCCTTAATTAAATCTTTTGCCACCGCTGGAATAGCGCATACCATGAGTGATTTTAACGGGAAATAAGCCCCACTAAAAATCCTTCTAAGCACTACAAATAAACCAGCTTAATTTGGAAGTCGCTCTAGATTTTATTAAAATAATTTAGGGTTAAAACAAGGCCACCTATAGCCATTTGCATGCTGTTGATTAGGCTAAAGCTTCCTGACTCAAGCTGACTCAAAAGGCCTAAGACCATAAACATCACTCCATAAAGATACCAGGCAATCTTTCTGAATTTCTTTTTTCGTTCAGGAGGAAGCGCTAGACTTCGCATCGTTACAACATGAAGAATTGCAACAACCACAAATACAACAAGTAAAATAATTAGGCCTTTTTCCATAAGAAAAAAATTACTCTCTTTTTGTTATATCACCAATGACAGCGACTTACTCTACCGTAACAGCCTTTGCAAGATTTCTTGGCTGGTCTACATTACAGCCTCTCATGACTGCAATATGATACGATAATAGTTGCAATGGAATGGTCGTTAACAGTGGTGTTAATGACTCTTCTGTTTCTGGAATTTCAATCGCATAATCCGCTATATCCTTAACCGTTTCATCTCCTTCCGTTACGATAGCAATAATTTTACCTTTTCGCGATTTAATTTCTTGAATATTACTTACCACCTTGTCATAGTGCCCTTTATTTGTGGCAATGACAACAATAGGCATGTTTTCATCAATCAGAGCAATAGGCCCGTGTTTCATTTCGGCCGCAGGATAGCCTTCAGCATGGATGTATGAAATTTCCTTTAACTTCAATGCACCTTCTAAGGCTACTGGGAAATTATATCCTCTTCCGAGGTACAAGAAGTTGGTAGCATCTTTAAAGACGGCAGCAATTTTTTGTATGTGTTCATCAAAGGTCAATGCCTGCTCTACTTTCTTTGGAATCATTTCCAACTCAAGCATATGCTGTCTAAAATCAGAACTACTTATGGTTCCTTTCGCTCTTGCAAAACGAAGGGCAATAAGGGTTAATAAGGTGATTTGTGTTGTAAATGCTTTGGTAGACGCTACTCCAATCTCTGGTCCTGCGTGGGTATAGGCTCCTGCATGTGTTTCTCGAGCAATAGACGAGCCTACCACATTACAAATTCCAAAGACAAATGCGCCCTTAGATTTGGCTAATTTAATAGCCGCTAAGGTATCTGCCGTTTCTCCAGATTGAGAAATTGCGATGACCACGTCTTTTTCGGTAATTATTGGGTTGCGATACCTAAATTCAGAAGCGTATTCTACTTCCACTGGAATCCGCGCTAAGTCTTCAAATATGTATTCAGCAACTAACCCTGCATGCCATGAAGTTCCACAAGCTACGATGATAATTCGCTCTGCATTTAAAAACTTTTTCATGTTATCTTCCACCCCAGCCATCTTTATAATAGCCTCTTCTCGCAATAATCTACCGCGATAGGTATCTGTAATAGCACTAGGTTGCTGATAAATTTCTTTTAACATAAAATGATCATATCCACCTTTTTCAATTTGCTCTAAATTGAGTTTAAGCTGATGAACATTAGCGTCAACTAAACTATCATCTTTGATCTTTCTAATCTTTACTTTTCTACCTAAACGAATTACCGCCATCTCTTCATCTTCTAGGTAAATGGCATCTTTGGTATACTCAATAAAAGGAGAAGCATCAGAAGCTACAAAGTATTCTTTCTGGTCTTTTCCAATCCCAATGGCAAGCGGACTCCCTAAACGGGCCACTACAATTTCATCGGGTTTTCGCTTGTCAAATACGGCAATCGCATACGCCCCCACCACTTCATTTAAAGCAATTTGAACCGCCTTTCCGAGTTTAACGTCATTTTGTTTTTGAACTTCTTCAATTAGATTAACCAAGACTTCCGTATCCGTATCACTTTGAAACGAATAGCCTCTATTAATAAGCTCCTTTTTAATTGTATCGTAGTTTTCTATAATCCCATTGTGTACAATCACAAGATTTCCTGATTGGGAACAGTGGGGATGCGAATTCACGTCATTTGGAACGCCGTGGGTAGCCCAACGGGTATGACCCATGCCTAAATTACTTTCAGTCTGTATTTCAGCTTTAACCTTCGCCTCCAAATCGCTTACTTTACCTTTGGTCTTAACTAGTTTTAAGTCTTCATTGTTATAGAGTACAATTCCGGCACTATCGTACCCTCTGTATTCTAATCTTCGTAAGCCATTAATAATAATTGGATAGGCTTCTCTAAATCCAATATACCCAGTTATTCCACACATAGTAAAATAGTATTAGTCTCTTTTGGTATAAAATACCTTTAATTGTAATCGTTCGTTATCTGTAATTGGTCGGTTATTTCCCTTTAATATCACTGATTTTGGTGACCAACTGTAATTTCTTACAATGGTATCCAACACATTTATAGGTTCATCAGACGAATGGTAAACTTTCACTCCAAAACGCTGTGGTGTAACAGCACTTGTTGAATTGACTAATTCTGAAAAATAATCCGTAATACTAAACTCATATTTAATCGGTTTATTGTCATCCTCTTCATCTCTTACTAACACGCCCCCAATTCCATTAAACCCCGTATAGATATCTACTACTTGTGAATTGTATTCAACATTATAGAGAAATAATTTTTCAGGTACATTGGTACTACTACTCGGATCGAGGTATAAGGTTAAACTCGCTTCATTGATTAACCAATCGTCATTGCGTATAGCGTCAAAATCAATATCTCTAAATAATTCTATTATTCCATCAGACCCTGCGGCTCCTTGGATGAATAATTTATCTTCTCCATCGGTCGTGTTGGGATTTGCAAAACGATCGGCAATATTAACCAGTGAAGTACTATAATCACGAATATAGGTGTTTGCACGTACTCCTGTTAATGGAAAGACCATCGATTGTTTGGTTCGTACCGGTACATCAATATCTTCCGTATCACCATCGCCATTTAAATCTGTATTACTCTCGTCGGTTAAGACGGTATTCGTATAGTATACGGTAACCGTTGCATCGCTCATGGCTAAACTCATCAAAGCACCATCAGTTCCATCTACATCAATAGCTAAGCCTCTAAAATAATTGATAAAGTCTTCATCACTATCGTACACCCCATCAGGTGCATTTATAAACTTAGTTCTAAAATAAGTCGTGTCTAATGGAAATTTTAGCGAAGGGGCTTTGTTTTCAACGGCAATCGTATCAATATCATCTACCGTATTCCGATCACCATCAATAAAACGTCGCTCTACATACAAAACCGTATCATTTTTATTGGGAGTAATCATACCATCAAACAAGGTAGTCCCTTCTGAATAGGTTTCATTAGAATAATATTGTTTCAATTTTGAAGGGTTACTCGGATCTAATCGATTTAAATACGTTGTCAATTCGTTTACCGATAAATTAAACGGAATAGTGGTATCCCCAATAATTGAATCTAAGGTGAAATTTGGGGTGCCGTCTGCATTATTTTCCTCAGCAGTTACGAAATAGGGAATGTCTAATATTACTGCATCAATAGAAACCTCATCTCCAAAATCAAGAAAGGTTGCCCGTAGTAATTGTCCGTAAAATGAGGCCTTAATCAGTCCAAAATTAGGATCATTATACACCCCCAATAAATATTCTGGCACGCCATCAACCCTGTTGGTTTCTATGTTTTTATTATACGTAATTGCACCAAAAGTAGTGTCTTTCGCTTTAAAAAGCTCGTTGTCGAGTAAATTTACCCCAACATTGTCAAAATCTTTTTCACACGCAATGATTAGACCCAAACAACATATAAAGAATACAGTATATTTCAAACTGTTGATCATTTTTGTAAGCATAAACAAAAAATTAATAGATTATTTTATAAAACTTCGGTGAGGTAAAAGTTAGCGTAGGCTTCGGCATAATCTTCCGGGGATTGAAAATCAAGTACTGTCACATTCGTTGCAGTGATATGTGATTCTACTTCTTCTGGTAACCCTTCGCTTCCGCGGATGACGGCGTCAGAATTTTCAATAGCTATTTTTAAGAGATTGCTGTGACTCGGGTTGGGTAACAAGGAACTCAATTTATCTTCCTGAATATCATCAAATTTAATTTTATTGACAAAATCATCGTTAAGGGCCCCTTCAAAACCATTGTTATATAAGGAGGTAACTATTTTACTATCCTCAAACAAAGGATCGTTTTTATAATACTCCCTTAAATAGAGTGGCAATAAAGATGCCATCCAACCATGCACATGAATAATATCTGGAGACCAATTGAGTTTTTTAACCGTTTCAATGACCCCTTTTGCAAAGAAAATAGCACGTTCATCGTTGTCGTTAAACAACTTACCGTCTTCGTCTTTATAAAGCGCCTTGCGTTTAAAATACTCGTCATTATCGATAAAATAGACTTGCATTCTTTCTTTTGGAATTGAAGCAACCTTAATAATTAAAGGCATATCCATATCGTTAATGATTAGGTTCATCCCTGACAAGCGAATCACTTCGTGGAGCTGATGCCTTCTTTCATTGATTACGCCAAAACGCGGCATAAAAATTCGCGTTTGTGCACCTTTGTTGTGCATTTGCCTCGATACTTCGAATGAGGTACTTGCCGTGTCAGTTTCTGGCAAGTAAGGAACTACTTCCGATGACACAAACAAAATTCTCTTATCTTTCATAAATCCATCTAAATTAAGAATATGCAAAATTACGAATTTTTGATTAGATTTAAGCTTTAAATGCTAAGTTTACGCCCTTTTAACACTTATTAACAAAATTGCACAATGCAGGTCTATTCCAAAACTAATTTAATTCAAAACGATATTCTTCACATAAGAAGAACGCATTCCATCGGTTTCATACCAACCATGGGAGCTTTACATCAAGGGCATATCTCGTTAATTAAAAAAGCCAAAAAAGCTAATGATCTCGTGGTGGTTAGCATTTTTGTTAATCCCACTCAATTTGACAAAAAAGAGGATTTAAAGCATTACCCACGAACCTTGGCAGCCGATCTAAAAATGCTCGAAAAAGCGGGTTGTGACATGGTTTTTACGCCAGATGTGGATGACCTCTACACAAAAAAAGTTGAAGCCTCTCATTTTGACTTTAACGGACTAGAATTTGAAATGGAAGGTAAATTTCGAAAAGGACACTTTGATGGGGTTGGTACTATTGTGCTAAAATTTCTACAAATTATTCAACCCACTCGGGCTTATTTTGGCGAAAAGGATTTTCAACAACTCCAAATCATCAAGGTAATGGTTAAAAAACAAAAACTGCCGGTTGAAATCATACCCTGCGAAATTTTTCGTGAAAAAGACGGGTTAGCAATGAGTTCTAGAAATGCGCGTTTAACCAAACAACAACGCAATGCAGCGCCCGCCATCTACGCCGTTTTAAACCAAGTTAAAGCAAAATTTGCGACGGAATCTATTACAAGTGTGACCAAATTCGTTGAAAAAACCTTTGATCAACACCCACTTCTCCGTCTAGAATATTTTACCATTGCAGATGAAAAGACCTTAAAAACTGCGGTGCGCAAAGGATCAAAGAAAAAATACAGAGCCTTTATTGCGGTCTATGCCGGGGCAATTAGATTGATTGATAATATCGCTTTAAATTAATTATCTTTGCCCGATGAAAATTGAAGTAATGAAATCTAAGATTCACCGCGTTAAAGTAACGGGTGCAGATCTTAATTATATTGGAAGTATCACCATTGATGAAAATTTAATGGAGGCATCTAATATTATCCAAGGAGAAAAAGTTCAGATTGTAAATGTAAATAATGGGGAACGCATTGAAACGTATGTCATTAAAGGCGAACGTGGAAAAGGAGAAATTATATTAAATGGCCCTGCGGCTAGACGTGTTGCAAAAGGGGATATTGTCATTATTATCGCGTACGGAATTATGGATTTTGAAGAAGCAAAAGAGTTTCATCCTACCGTCGTATTTCCAAATATTGAAGATAACTCGTTGATTGGCTAGTTTGAATAAAAAACTAAAAAAAATACTACTCAATGCCATTCCTATTCTTATTGGCCTAGCACTTGTGTGGTACTTTTTAGCACAATTAAGTCCCGATGACAAAGTAGACATTATCAATTCCTTTACCTCAGCCAATTATTGGTGGGTAGCACTTTCGTTGTTTTTGGGTATTCTAAGTCATTTATCTAGAGCCTATCGTTGGCAGTTTATGCTGGCTCCTATGGGCTATACGCCTCGCTTTTTAAACGCAATAATGGCAGTTATGGTAAATTACCTTGTAAACTTAGGAATTCCCAGAGCGGGTGAAATTGTTCGAGCTACAGCACTATCAAAATATGAAAACATCCCAGTAGACAAAGCGATTGGTACCATCGTGGCAGAACGAATTGCCGATGTGATTATGCTTTTTTTAATTCTAGGGTCAGGCTTGCTTTTACAAACCGATCTTATTGAAGGCTATCTTTTTAAAGAACAGTCAAATCCGTATGCTAAATTGGCGATTTTGGGTGGAATTGCCGTGGTGGCATTTATAGGGTATCGCATCATTAAACGCTCTACCCATCCGTTTATCCTAAAGATTAAAGCCTTTATTGACGGCATTATTGAAGGTGCGGTAAGTATCTTTAAAATGAAGAACAAATGGGCGTTTATTTTTCATACCCTCTTTATTTGGGCCATGTATATTATGATGTTTTGGGTGGTCACCTTTGCCATTCCAGAAACATCACATTTACCCTTTGAAGCAATCATTGTTGGATTTATTTTAGGGGCCTTAAGTATGGCCTTAACCAATGGTGGCTTAGGCACCTACCCCATATTTGTGGCCAGTGCGTTTATGCTTTATCAAGTAGATAAAAATCCAGCCCAAGCTTTTGGCTGGATCATGTGGAGTTCACAAACATTGATGGTTTTGTTATTTGGCGGTCTTTCTTTCTTATTTTTACCGATATACAACAGAAAAAAGTCTTGATGCAATTTTACAGTCCCGGTAAACTTTTACTCAGTGCTGAATACCTCGTTTTAGACGGGGCATCAGCCCTTGCCATTCCTACAAGGTATGGACAATCGCTATCGGTAGCCCCTATTGCTCAAGCTGAATTAATTTGGGAAAGTTATAATGATCAGCATCAACAATGGCTTCAGGTGGTGTTTGATTTGCCTAAGCTGCGCATCGCCAACGCAACGTATACCGCTAACCATCCAGGTGCCAATGATCGCATAGCCGAGCACCTGTGCGACATCCTTAATGCGGTTAACGATTTAAATCCATCGCTATTTACCCATTCGCATGGGTATCATTGTGTAAGTCGCATGGATTTTCCGCGAAATTGGGGACTGGGGAGTTCGTCTACCCTCCTTAATAATTTAGCGCAGTGGGCAGGGTGTAATCCCTACGAATTATTAAACAAAACGTTTAAAGGCAGTGGCTATGACATTGCATGTGCCCAAGCAGATGGTCCTATTCTGTACACTTTAGAGCAGGGCACTCCCATTACAAAAAAGGTCGACTTTAACCCTCCGTTTAAAGACCAACTCTATTTTGTTCACCTAAATAAAAAACAAAACAGTCGGGAGGGAATTCAACGCTACCGTGAAAATAAGAACGAAAAATCGAGCTGCATCAAACAAATTTCACACCTTAGTGAAAAGCTGGTGTTATGTCAAGAAATCGCTGAATTTGAAGAGCTACTTCACACCCACGAGTCTATTATTTCTCAGGTGCTCAAAACCAATCCTATTCAACAATCCCATTTTGAAGATTATTTTGGTCAGACCAAAAGTTTAGGTGCATGGGGAGGTGATTTTATCCTCGCTACTGGAAATGAAGCGAGTCCCGCCTATTTTAAATCTAAAGGTTATTCAACAATTCTTAACTATAAACAAATGGCATTATGTCATTAAGTATACTAATTATTGGAGGAGGAGCTGCCGGTTTTTTTACCGCAATAAATGCTGCCGAAAACCATCCTGACGCACACATTGTTATTTTAGAAAAAGGGAATGATGTCTTACAAAAAGTAAAAATTTCAGGCGGAGGTAGGTGTAATGTGACCCATGCATGCTTTGATCCCAAAGAGCTAACAACCTTTTATCCTCGAGGAGAAAAAGAGTTGTTAGGTCCTTTTCATCAATTCATGACAGGAGACACCATGCAATGGTTTGAAGATCGCGGGGTGGAACTTAAAATAGAGGCTGACAACCGTGTATTTCCTGTTTCCAACAACGCACAGACTATTATCGACCTCCTAACTAGAGAAGCTGCACGGTTGGGAGTAGAACTGCGCTTAACACAGCGCGTAACCTCCATCAAAAGAAACGCTAAAACATGGACGGTTACTACAAGTACAGATGAATTTGTGGGCGATAAAGTAGTCATCGCTGCCGGGAGTAACCCAAAAATATGGGACCTACTAGCCCAGTTAGGCCACCGCATCATTCCACCTGTTCCTTCGCTATTTACCTTTAAAATTAATGATCCTCGAATCAAAGAGATTCCTGGGCTTGCTGTGGCTAATGCCACCGTACAATTAGTTGGGCATGCTGCACGTACCACCGGACCCGTATTAATTACCCATTGGGGCTTAAGCGGACCAGCCGTATTAAAGCTTTCTGCCATTGGGGCTCGTTATTTAGCGGAAAAAGCGTATCAATATAATGTCATTGTAAATTGGTTATCTAGGCGCCCTGAAGTCATTCAAAATGAATTAGCCCAATTGCGAACACGAGAAGCTAAGCACAAGATCATAGTAAAATCCCCTTTTCAAGAAATTCCTAAAAGACTGTGGAGTCATTTAGTACAAGCCTCCAATATATTAGAAAGCCACCGTTGGGGGGATTTATCCAATAAACAATTAGCACAACTTAGCGCACAATTAACCCATTGCGTATTTAACGCCAATGGAAAGAGTACCTTTAAAGAAGAGTTTGTAACAGCTGGGGGAGTTGATTTAAAAGAAATTAATTTTAAGCGTTTTGAAAGTAAAGTGCTCCCCAATATGTTCTTCGCTGGAGAAGTGTTAAATATCGATGCAGTCACTGGCGGGTTTAATTTTCAAAATGCTTGGACGGGAGGATATATCATTGGAAAATCTTTAGGGTAATATGCATGAATACGATTTATTCGTCAAGAAAACACTAGGTTACATCAGCGGCCGTAATAACCTAAGTTGGGCGTAAGATTTTTATTTCAACTGCTACAGACGCATTAACAAGCGCTCAATTTCACTCAAAACATGCATTAACTACCATGCTTCTATTTGACAGGAATGACAATCTGACGGGGACGGAGTTTTAGTGCTAAAATTCACCCTTACTTCTACTGCACATCTGAATCCTTTTGGGCATTACACAAACAGAATAAAGAAATAGTAATCGGAGTATATTCAATAAAAAATTGTGTATTGTTTACGGAGACTTTCGTACATCAATTCACCCAACACACACGATGCATCAAAAGGAATAGCCAAAATGAAAACTGCCACCAGACCGGTTATTTTCTAGACCCATCAACTTACTGTTCTGGTCGCTCGAAAAATTGGCATCTAATTGGGCTTTAAAAAATATACTTTTAGAAAATTCCAACTCTAATCCGAGCAACGAACCTACTCCAAATTTAGAAATGGGAGCAATAGTATTAAAACTGGGCGTATTGGCTACTCTATACCCGCTAACACCACCATAAAGTGAGAGTTGATTTGTTAACTTATACCGCAGCAGTAACGGCAATGAATACCTTGACGCATCGTTATTGTAGGATACAGTAAAAGTATGATGTAAGGTCCATCGCTCACTTAATTCAGTAGTTAAACCCACTCTTGCAGTAAAGAGTCCATCGCTCAATTCAAATTCGCTTTTTGTAGGCTGCTCAGCTTGGCCCATACTCAAAAAGCTAGTTACTAGTAGGATGAGAAAAAGAAGGGGGGTACGCATACTGCTATTCGTATTAAATTACACCTTAACTAGGGCTGATAGCAAGATACAAAATAAATAAATGTATCCCCTGTTAAGTTGTGGTTAAACCCCTGAACCTTAAGCGATATGCTTCGTATAAAACGCTCGGAAATCACGTTTAATTTCATCCCTAATTCTTCTGAATTCTGACAGAATATATTCCTCTGATCCTTCTACCTCAGCGGGATCGTCAAATCCAATATGCAATCGATGCTGCACATTTCCAATAAAGGCAGGACAACTTTCTTTGGCTCCACCACAGACCGTAATCACAAAATCAAAAGGTTCTGTTAAAAAAACATCTACTTTTTTGGGTTGATGCTTTGTGAGGTCAATGCCTATTTCATTCATCACCTGAACCGCTTTGGGGTGAACTTCGCCACTTGGTTCTGTTCCTGCCGAATGAACAATTAAATCACTGTTAAATGACCGTAGAAATCCCTCGGCCATTTGGCTTCGACAAGAATTTCCAGTACATAGAATTAGAATTTTTTTCATCTTATTTTTTTTAATACCATTTCTTTTTAAACCAAAGTGCTACGTGAACTAAGCCAATCAATACAGGTACCTCCACCAATGGGCCAATTACCCCTGTGAAAGCTTCTGGAGAATTTAATCCAAAAACGGCAATAGCAACAGCAATGGCTAATTCAAAATTATTTCCGGTAGCTGTAAATGCCACTGATGCATTTCGCTTATAATCAACACCCATCCGTTTTCCTGCAATAAAGCTTATAAAGAACATCAAGGCGAAATAGAGAATTAAAGGGATGGCAATACGCAAAACATCTAAGGGTAATTGGGTTATCATTTCCCCTTTAAGGGAAAACATCAATACTATAGTAGCTAATAATGCAACTAAGGTAAGGGGTGATATTTTAGGAATAAATTTACGATTATACCAGTCTAATCCCTTTGATTTAACCAAGAAGTATCGGCTTAAAAATCCAGCCACAAACGGAATCCCCAAATAGATAAGTACTGACTTTGAAACCTCTTGCATAGAAATATCAACAGCAAATCCTTCCAAACCAAAGTACGGGGGTAATACAGTAATAAACAACCAAGCGTACAAACTGTACGTAAACACTTGGAATACACTATTCAGGGCGATTAAGGTTGCGCCGTATTCACGACTTCCGCCAGCCAGGTCATTCCAAACTATCACCATGGCAATACACCTTGCCAATCCAATTAAAATCACCCCTGTCATATACCCAGGATGATCCCTCAGAAAAACTATCGCTAAGAAAAACATCAAAAAGGGCCCCACTACCCAATTAAGTATTAGGGATAAACTCATTAACTTAGTGTCTTTAAAAACACGTGGTATTAATTGATAGTTGACCTTTGCCAATGGAGGATACATCATCAATAAGAGTCCGATGGCAATAGGAATATTAGTAGTACCCACCGATAGTTTCTCAAGAGATGCTGCTATTGATGGGTAGAATTTTCCAATACTAACCCCGACCACCATGGCTAAGAAAATCCACAAGGTGAGGTAGCGATCTAAAAATTTTAATCGTGTCTTCATCTAGCAACAACCTGAACCAGGGGTGCAACTTTCCTCGCGCTCGCCTATAGCGACCTTAATTTTAGGCTGACCACATACGTCTGGAGCTTTACAGCGCGTATCTTCTACACGTAAACTGACCACTAATTTATCATCAACCTCTTTTATGGCTACCACATGGAGGGTTGCCGTATGAAAATGTGCATTACTATATTCAAATTTTACCACATTTTCTAAGCGTAACGCTTGTTTCTTATTGACCACTTCTAAAATAGAGAGCGCCTTTTCAACCTTCATAAAATCTCTTTTATTAAGTTCTGCGGGACTTTCCCACAACTGAATGACCGTTTCTTGCCATGCATCCTCGCGTCCACCACAATCAACCGAGCTTATATTTACTTGTTTAACTTCAGTGATGTGGTAGTTAGCTCCCACAAAACAATTTGGACTGTATTCAAAAACTAATTCTTTATTTGATTTAGATTTTAAATGACTTAAAAATTCGTTTAGTATCATAATTTCTCTGTGTATTTAGTGTGATAAATTCTATAATTTATGCGACTAATCATCAATCGCGTTTGTATTGTTTTCTTTTTTCTAAGCACATATTATCTTTCCAGATACCATCGCGTTGAGCAATGCGTTCTTTTCGTCCAATCTTCCGAAATCCCAAGCTGGTAAACAGGTGTAAACTTGCCGTGTTCTCAGGAAAAATACTCGCTTGAAGAGACCAAAATCCGTCTGATTCACTTTGTTCAATTACAGCCTTTAATAGGTGCTGACCCACGCCACAACCTCGTGCCGCTGGATGTATATAAATACTCACTTCTGCAACCCCCTTATACACTTCACGTGCTGACACTGGAGCAAGAGCAGCCCATCCCAACATCTGCGCTTCGTTTACAGCAACCCATCTTCCCTGTGCAAAATGTGTCTGATCCCATTGGTTAAACGATGGCACCTCAACTTCAAATGTTGCGATACCCGTGTCCATTCCATCTTGATAAATAGCCGCAACATTTGGCCAATCGTGTTTCCTCATGGGACGAATACGCACCGATGATATCGTAGGCGAATTGACCTTTTTATTTTCCATTTTAACAACAGCTTATCTTATTAAAATCCTCGTCAAAAAAACTACCTAATAACGCTTTCGCCTTATTCCAATTTACGGTATCAATACAGTATTTTATTTTAGGCGGATTCACCGTTCCTTGAATCAATCCTGCCTCTTTTAATTCTTTTAGGTGCTGAGATACGGTAGATTGTGCCAACGGTAACACCTCTACTAAATCCCCTGTAAAACAACAGCTCTGATTAGATAAATATTTTAATATTATTAGGCGTACCGGATGAGATAAGGCCTTGGCGTATTTTGCTAATTCAATTGAAGTCGCCGAATAATCGATTGGATGTAAAGTATTTCCCATAGTTAATCGCAAATATACGATTGATATTTTACCTAACCATCATTTTACAAAAAAAAAATATTTACGGTGATTTATACCCGCTGGCCTCGGTGAGGCTTTAGCGCATCTCTATAGGTTGGCATGAGGGTTTCACTAACAATAATATAGGCTGCACAGTGATATTCAGAAAAAGTATCTACCTCCACCTCTTCATAGGCTAGATTTTCCATAATGGCAAATTCTTTGAGGTGTTTTGCGTGATGCTCGGCAATTTGCTTTGCATCTGGGCCTCTAAAATCCCAAATTAATTTTAACATATTACCCACGATAATTTTTTTCAAAGATACAGAACTCTATAAAATACCCGCTGTAATGCGTGTTAAATGCCCAGGTATATTTTTAGTGAAAATTTAAATCTGAACAAGTATATTTGCCTATGCAAAATGATGACCAGTTTATTGCCAGTGGTGAGCCAAAAAGTTCAATTGAAAAGGCTTCCTTTACGTGGGAAGCTCCAAGCAATATTGCCCTGATTAAATATTGGGGAAAGACCGAACCTCAACTTCCTAAAAACGCCTCTTTAAGTTTTACCTTATCGCAGAGTAAGACCATAACAACAGTTTCGTTCACCAAGCTAGAAAGACCCTATGAAACCGTTGATTTTACCTTGTATTTTGACCAGGTAAAACAGGAAAGTTTTCGACCAAAAATCGCCACATTTTTTAAACGCATAGCGCAGTATATTCCATTTATTCATGAATATTCTTTAGTCATTCATACAAAAAACACCTTTCCTCATAGTAGCGGAATTGCCTCATCTGCCAGTGGAATGGCTGCCTTGGCACTCTGTATTATGCAGTTAGAAAAAGCGTTAAATCCCAGCCTTTCTGAAGTGTACTTTAACCAAAAGGCATCCTTTCTTGCCCGCTTGGGCTCAGGCAGTGCCAGTCGCAGTATTGAAGGCCCCTTAGTACTATGGGGTAAACATGACCGCATACCACAAAGTAGTGATGCTTACGCGATAAAAATTCCAAATGCAATAGCCCCAATTTTTTCTACATATAAAGATCGTATTTTATTAGTAGACAAGGGAGAAAAGCAAGTTTCTAGTACAGTTGGCCATGAATTAATGGTTGACCATCCCTATGCGGAGGCCCGATTTACCCAAGCCAATAAAAATTTATCAAGCTTACTTGACGCCATGGAAACAGGCAATTTAGCGCGCTTTATTCATCTTGTAGAACTTGAGGCGTTAAGCCTTCATGCCATGATGATGACCTCTTCTCCTTATTTTATGCTAATGAAACCAAATACCTTAGCCATAATTCATCACATCTGGCAATTTAGAGCGAATACCAACCTCCACCTCTGCTTTACCTTAGATGCTGGAGCTAACGTTCATCTTTTATATCCTGAAAACGAAACGGAACAAATCGACGCTTTTATAAACGACAAACTTCTTTCTTTTTGCCAAAATAAACACTATATTTGTGATAATGTGGGTTTTGGAGCACGGCAACTCCCATAGATATATGTTCAATCACTGGCTGATTGCTCAACCAAAAAATCTGAAATCCACAATTAAGTTCAGAAGAATAACACACTACCATACATCATGTAACAATTTCCAAACGGGATTGATGAGTTGGGTTGTGCTTAGTATTAACACTAAATTCTTCTATTATGAGAACAACGTATATCTTTTACCTCACCTTCTTAAGCTTTACCACGGCAAGTTTTGCACAATTAGACACCATTTATTTCGACGCCAATTGGAATACTTGTACAAAAAATCAAGCCTCCTATTTTAGACCACCACCTGCGGTGAAAAACAGTGGATTTTGGATCATTGACTATTACGCAACAGGCAATAAACAAATGGAAGCTTTTTCAGAAAAAGCTGCAGAAGATGTCTTTGACGGGTTGGTCACCTATTATTTTGAGAATGGCAACGTACAGCAGACCGTTAATTTTAAAAATCACCAACTCCATGGCCCGCGTAAAGATTACTACCCTAGTGGTCGCTTAAAAGATCATTCTATTTATGTTAACGGACAACGCGATGGCCTTTGGGTTAGTTATCACGAAAATGCACAAAAGTCAGAAACGGGTAATTATAAGAATGATGTGCGTCATGGCGTGTGGCAAGAATACCATCCCAATGGCAAACTAAAAGCAACAGGCAGCTACAAAAAAGGTAAAAAAGTTGGCGAATGGACGATGTATTATTACAAGGGTGAAAATGAAAAATTATAAACTATTTTCTCTAATCTGGCGTTATTTATAGGGTTGGCTCTAATTTATGATGGAGAATAGCTTATATTTGCCTAACCATTATAGTTTTTAAATTTTTATACAATGAGGGGACCACTCTTTTATGCTAAAATTTTACTTTTCGGTGAATATGGAATAATTAAAGATTCTAAAGGCCTAGCCATTCCGTATAATGTCTATCAAGGTGCGCTAAAGCTAGATGAAACTCACACGGAGCAAGCGGTTCAGTCTAATACCTATCTTTTGGCCTTTTATGAATATTTAACCAAGCTAGAAACGAAGCTGGTGAATTTCAGATACGCTGATTTAAAGCGCGATTTAGATCGAGGGATGTATTTTGATTCTAGTATTCCACAAGGTTATGGAGTAGGAAGTTCAGGAGCCCTCGTTGCGGCCATTTACGATAAGTATACCGACGATAAAATTACAGTACTTGAAAATTTAACACGTGATAAACTTATAAAACTCAAAGATGTTTTTGCCCAAATGGAGTCTTTTTTTCACGGCAAAAGTTCAGGTTTAGACCCACTTAACAGTTATTTAAGCCTACCCATCCTCATTAATTCTAAAGACCATGTTGAGCCTACAGGCATTCCATCACAAAAGGAAGGTAAAGGTGCCGTCTTTTTATTAGACTCAAAACAAATTGGGGAAACAGAACCTATGGTCAGCATTTTCATGAATAAAATGAAAAATGAAGGGTTTAGAAAAATGATTAATGAAGATTTTGCGCGTTATACAGATGCCTGTATTGACGATTTCTTACACGGCAATGTAAAGTCCTTATTTGGCAATGTAAAACAATTGTCAAAAGTAGTGTTGAAAAATTTTAAACCCATGATTCCCAAACCATTTCACACCTTATGGCAAAAAGGAATTGAAACAAATGCCTACTACTTAAAACTCTGTGGATCAGGAGGTGGAGGGTATATTTTAGGGTTTACTGAGGACTATGAAAACGCACAAAAAATGCTTAAAAACTATTCGTTAGAGTTAGTGTATAGATTTTAAGTATAACTGAATGGTTAGGTCGCAAAACAATTCAACCCGCTCATTCTTTTATAAAATCATCAGCTTATTTTCTGTGGTTAGAGGCTACAATATTGCCGTTATTGTGCTTGCCCAATACCTTGCTTCCATATTTATTTTTGCCCCACAAAACCCGCTCAAACGCACTATTTTTAGTACCGAATTACTGTGTATTGTACTCGCTACTATCTGTACGGTCGCTGCCGGATACATCATCAATAATTTTTATGATGTAGAGAAAGACAGCATTAACAAGCCAATTAAAACAAAAATTGATAACATTGTTACGCAAAAAACGCAATTGAGTATTTACTTTATACTTAATTTTATTGGGGTGCTTTTTGGCTTGGTTATTTCGTGGAAAGCAGCCCTATTCTTTGCAGTGTATATCTTTTTAATATGGTTTTACTCACACAAACTCAAGCGGCAGCCTCTTTTAAAATTGATTGTTGCCACTGCCTTAAGTGCATTACCTTTTTTTGTCATTTTTGTGTATTATCAAAACTTCTCTAGCCTTGTATTTACCCATGGCTTATTTTTATTTTTGTTGCTTTCTATTAGAGAATTAGTCAAAGAATTAGAAAGTATAAAAGGGGATATTGCCAATCGGTATATCACCGTACCTATTAAATACGGCACGGCATTTACTAAAAAAATAATTGGCGCAGGAGTTATTATCACGTTCATCCCTATACTTACCTTATTGCGTTTCTCAGAAATTGGGTATATGAAATATTACTTTTACCTTACCTTAGGAATGCTCTTACTCTTTCTTTTGTTATTACAAAAAGCCACTACAATTAAAAACTATAATTTACTTCATAATATTCTAAAATTTATTATCCTTACTGGCGTAGTAAGCTTGTCGCTAATTGATACGGGAGTAATTATTAAAAAATTATTATGAAAAACGACTTACATATTGGCATGGCCCAAATTGCTCCAATTTGGCTCAACAAAACCCTAACCCTTGAAAAAATAAAAGACACCTTGTTGGATGCTGCGGCTAAAAAATGTGAACTTGTGGTTTTTGGGGAAGGACTCTTACCGGGCTATCCTTTCTGGCTAGCCTTAACAGATGGGGCTACTTGGAATAATAACATTAACAAGGAACTTCATGCACATTATGTGCGTAATGCCATTTGTATAGAGGAGGATGAACTCGTTGATATTTGCACCCTTGCAAAGCAGCACAGCTTGGCCATATATCTTGGACTCATTGAACGTGCTAAAAATCGTGGGGGACATAGCCTTTACTGTTCATTAGTCTATATTGATGCTCAAGGAATAATTCAATCTATACACCGCAAATTGCAACCCACCTATGACGAACGATTAACTTGGGCACCTGGAGATGGTCATGGCCTTCAAGTGCACCCGTTAAAAGATTTTAAAGTAGGCGGATTAAACTGTTGGGAAAACTGGATGCCCTTGGCAAGAACGGCACTCTACGGATTAGGAGAAAATTTACACATAGCCGTTTGGCCTGGAAGCGATTATAACACCAAAGACATTACTCGTTTTATTGCGCGTGAATCACGCTCATTTGTTGTCTCAGTATCAAGTCTAATGACCCTCAATGACTTTCCTAAGGACACGCCACATCTCGATAAAATTCGCTTAAAAGCACCCCAGATATTAGCCAACGGCGGCTCGTGTATTGCCGGGCCAGATGGCGAGTGGATTGTAAAGCCCATCTGTAATCAAGAAGGTGTTTTCACCCAAACTATCCACCTCAACCACGTATATGAGGAACGGCAAAATTTTGACCCAGTGGGGCATTATTCACGACCAGACGTCACACAATTAACGGTGAATAGACAACGACAGCGTGCGGTATTTTATAACGATGAAGCCGAAAATTAGACCCCATTTTAAAAGACTACTCCCAATTGCCTTCAACGCCCTAAAAATTAATGAATTCGTTTTGTTAAACCAAGATTAATATACGGTATATTTGCAAAAAATTTGAACATGTCATTAAAAAGCAACTCGTCGCGAGGACGACACACTGGTACTTCGAAGAACGATTCGAAACCAACAGAAGAAAAAAAAGGGTTTAAGAAAAAACCTAGAGGAACAGGGAAGCCAAACCCCTATCGTAAAGACATTCGAAAAGATAGTAAATCTCAACGGTTGGCTGAACCAACTGAAATTAGATTAAACAAATACATTGCTAATTCGGGGATCTGCTCTCGACGTGAAGCAGATACCTATATTGCCGCTGGAAGCGCCACAGTAAATGGAAAAGTAGTAACCGAAATGGGGTATAAAGTGAAGCTCGATGATGAAGTGCGCTTCGATTCACAATTAATAAGTCCAGAAGCCAAACGGTATGTCTTATTAAATAAGCCAAAAAATTTCATTACCTCCATGGATGACGAAAAGGGTAGAAATACGGTTATGGAATTAATTGCCAAAGCCTCAAAAGAACGAATTTATCCGGTAGGCCGTCTAGACCGAAATACCACAGGCCTCTTGTTATTTACCAATGATGGCGAAATGGCTAAAAAATTAACGCATCCTAAGCACAATGTAAAAAAATTATACCATGCCTCGTTAGATAAAAAATTGTCAATGGCTGATTTAAAGAAAATTGAAGCAAACTTTGAGTTAGAAGGTAGAATGGTATTTGTAGATGCCATCTCATATATTGACAATCAGCCTAAAACTGAAGTGGGAATAGAAATACATTCAGGACGAAATAGAATAGTGCGTAAAATATTTGAGCACTTTGGTTATAAAGTCACCAAGCTTGATCGGGTGCTATTTTCGGGACTCACGAAAAAGAATTTGTCAAGAGGACAATGGAGACACTTGACCCAACAAGAAGTCAACACATTAAAAATGCTCTAAGCGGGTTAAATTTTATACATTTATTTTGAATAGTATAAAATTTAAATATATATTTGCCACCGCTTAAAAAGGCAATGGTGCCTTAGCTCAGTTGGTAGAGCAAAGGACTGAAAATCCTTGTGTCCCTGGTTCGATTCCTGGAGGCACCACGTTAAAACCCGAACTTCTTGTTCGGGTTTTTTTGTACCTCTATGCGATCGACTTTTAACGTGAATTAATCATTCCCTAAAAATAAGTTTACTAAAGCCCTGTGACCAACCCCCGTTAATCCCTGTAATTTTTGTAATTTCACCGCCCCTAAGCTAGCAAATGAATCTCATCGTTGACATCGGTAATACCCAGGCAAAAATTGCCATCTACCAAGCGCAGCAATTAGTCGCCCAACAAAAGACGTCTCATGCCGAGCTCAACGCGGCCATTAGCGCTCTACTTATCAAGCATCCCGTAAAGGCGGGCATCATATCAAGTGTAGGTACCCTTGCCAAAGAAACAGTAGTTGCTGTGCGCAGCATTCCCCACGTAATTTGGCTCAATGCAGAAACAAAGGTTCCGTTTAACAATCTATACCAAACGCCAAAAACCCTAGGGGTAGATCGCATTGCCCTTGTCAGTGCCGCGACCAATCAATTTAAAGGTCAACACGTACTTATTATTGACGCTGGTACCTGTATTACCTATGATTTTGTAACCGCCGAGAAAAATTATTTAGGTGGAGCAATTTCTCCAGGAATAAAAATTAGATACAAGGCACTCAATGATTATACGGCTAACTTACCGTTGTTGCAACTTGATGCCTATGAATTAATTGGAAAAAACACTGAACAATCTATTCATTCTGGTGTTTTAAATGGTGTTGTTCAAGAAATTGAAGGTATTATTGCACAATATTCACTAAAATATTCAAATTTAACAGTAGTTTTAACAGGAGGAGATACAATTTTCTTGTCAAAAATGCTAAAAAGTAGCATATTTGCCATTCCAAATTTTTTGTTGGAAGGACTAAACCGTATTTTGATACACAATTTAGACGAATGATAAAGAAACTTTCAGGCTTATTCTTGTTCTTATTAACAGTTCAAGGTTTTGCTCAAAAAAACAATTCATCCCCGTACACTTTCTTCGGAATTGGTGATGAATCAACACAAAAAACGGTTGAAGAAATAAGCATGGGCCAAATTGGAGTCGCATTTAATAGCCCCTTCCAATTTACGATGTCTAATCCGGCATCCTACGCATCATTACAATATACTGTCTATACACTTGCTGGTGTAAACCGTGGTATTAAAATTGATGACGGAAGCGTCACTGGTAAATCTTCTTCTGCAGGATTATCTTATTTGGCCATTGCAATGCCACTTGGTGTGAAAGGAGGACTCTCTTTTGGAATTCAACCCAATACCACAGTAGGGTATTCGATTTTACAATCGTTATATGATACCGAGGGAAATCTCACTTCACTCAACACCTTTGAAGGCGATGGAGGCACAAATAAAGTGTACCTAGGTTTTGGATATACCTTAGCAAAAAATCTTAATTTTGGAATCCAAGGAAATTATATTTTTGGTTCAATAGAAAGTTCAATCTTAAATAGAAGAGATGGGGTTCAATTGAGTACCAAATATGAAACATCCTCAAAGGTTAAAGGCTTAGAATGGAAAGCAGGCTTTCAATACGATGCCCCTATCAATGACAAATTAACCTTAAAAACTGGAGCAACAGTTGATTTTGGTAAAGACTTGAACAATGAGGGACAAGAATATTTATATACTATTGTAAATGTACCCGATGCAGTTTTGCCAAAAGACACCATTGTAAATAGTGAATATAATGGAGTGATTACGAAACCGATGGTTTCAACGGTGAGTGTGGGACTTGGACAAAACAATAAATGGTATCTTGGACTGGAGTACAGTTTCAAAGATGCGCTTAAATTTAGTGACGGTTTTTTAAATCAAAACAATAATATATCCTACGGCAAGGGCAATAGAGTTTCATTTGGGGGGTATTATACTCCAAAAATAGGTTCGGTTACAAGCTATTGGGATAGAGCCACTTATCGTGCGGGTTTAAACCTTCAACAAACTGGCTTATTGGTAGATAATCAAAAAGTTAATGACTTTGGCATATCTTTTGGAGTAGGATTACCGATAGGTCAACAAGGGCAATCAAATGTAAACATTGGATTTGAGTTCGGACAACGAGGAAAAGTTCAAGAAAATTTGATTAAAGAAAATTATTTTAACTTTCGCCTCAGTTTAACCCTCACAGATTTATGGTTCATTAAGCATGGACTAGATTAACTAATAATAACCAAGATGAAGAAAACAATTACACAACTAGGATTAAGCCTTATGCTTTTTATAGGATACAGTAGTGTTCAGGCCCAAGCCAATATGGGATCAGAACCTGAGACTTGTAAACAAAATCTTTCCTTATTCTATTCATATGCAAAGGCAAAAAATTATGAAGCAGCTTATGAGCCATGGATGTGGTGTTTAGAAAATTGTCCTGCTTCAAATTTGAACTTATATTTTTACGGATTAAAAATTGCAGAGCATCGCTATGAAACTGGTGACAAAGAAGCTGCAGATAAGTTAATTGATCGTTTATATGAAATGAGAATTAAACATTTTCCCAAGAATTTAGGGAAAGTGTATAGTGATTGGGCTATTTCTTTGGAAAAAAGAGGTAAGTCTAAAGACGCAATTTTTGAAAAACTTGAAATGGGTTTTAAAGAAAATCCCGCAGATCTTAGTGTTAAAAACATGGCCAAGTACTTTAATGCGGTCACAGAACGAAATAAAGACAATGACGTTCAAAAAGTGTTTGACACCTACGATGATGTAATGGAAGCAGTAAACATCAAAATTGATAGATATACTCAAGAATTAGACAAATTAAACAGTAAAGAAGCAAGTGGTAAAACCTTAGAACGTAAAGAAAAAACAACGCAGCGAAATAATGGGATTAACTTAAAAGCTTTAGGTCAAGTAGAATCAGTGTTAGACCGTATTTTGGGTGAAGTTGCCACTTGTGAGCGCTTAATTCCACTATACACAAAAAAGTTTGAAGAAAATAAAACTGATGCCAAGTGGTTGCGAAGAGCTGCTTCACGTTTAAATAGTAAAGAATGTACGGATGACGCCTTGTATCCTAAATTAGTAGAAGCCTTGGTAACTATTGACCCATCGGCAAACTCATATATCTTTTATGCCGGTATTTTAGAAGAACGTGGTGAATCTGCTAAAGCTTTAGAATATCAAAACAAAGCGGTAGATTTAGAAACAGATCCATATAAAAAGGCAGCACTTTTATATAAAATTGCCTCAACGTTAAAAAATCCATCGGCAAAACGCTCGTATTTAAATAAAGCCATTCAGGCAAGACCGAGTTTTGGACGGGCCTATTTAGCCATAGCAGATTTATATTATCGCAGTGCCGAGAATTGTGGAACGGATGAGTTTAGTAAGCGAATGGTTTATGTTGCGGCATTAAACAAAGCACAAAAAGCAAAAAGTGTTGATCCTAGTATTTCAACCATTGCTACACGAATAATAAATAATTACAGAAAAATAATTCCTTCACAAAAATTGCTTTTCCAATTGGGTAAAAAAACTGGGGAATCGCATAAAATTGGGTGTTGGATTGGTGAAACTGTAAGAATCCCATAAGGAAGCGAAGAAGCGTTACCATTTTTATAAAACGAAGCATTTCAACCTTTGGATCCTCCTTAGCCTTGAAGTGCTTTTTTAATTTGATTAGTATGAAAACAAAAAAACACATTTTAATAGCCATCGTTGCTGTCTTAAGCATGGCACATATTTCTGCTCAAGATAAGTACGGTGATGAACCTGACAAGTGCAAACAAACTTTATCACTTTTTCACGAAAGTGTAAAAATTGGTGAATATGACAACATTTATGATGATTGGAGATGGTGTTTTGACAATTGTCCTAAAGCCTCATTGATTATTTATACCGATGGGTTGAAAATTGCCAATAATATGTATGAAACTGGCGATAAAGATAAAGCCACTGCTTTAATCGATGAGATTTATACCCAGCGAATCAAACTTTTCCCGCAAAATTTAGGAAAAGTATATAATGATTGGTCTATTGCCCTTGAAAACAGAGGTGCAAGTGAAGATGCTGTGTTTGAAAAACTTAATCAAGGATACGAACACGATCCTACAGGATTAAGTGCAAAAAACTTAGCTAAGTTTTTTAAACAAGTTACCGACAAAAATAAAGCTGGTGATGTACAAAAAATATTTGATACCTATGACCAAATTGTTGAAGCGGTTTCCGTAAAAATAGACGAGTACAATAAAGAATTAGATGTAATTAATGCAAAAAAAGAACAAGGTAAAAATCTCTTATCCTCAGAAAAAATAACGGAGAAAAATAACGGGATTAATTTACGCGCCCTTGGTCAAGTTGAAATTGTACTTGATCAAATTGTTGATGAAATTGCCACTTGCGATCGTTTGATTCCGTTGTACAAGAAAAATTTAGAACAAAATAAAACAGATAAGGTTTGGTTGAGACGCGCTGTCTCTAGAATGTTTAATAAAGGATGTACGGAAGACGCATTTTACCCTCAAATTGTAGAGGTATATGTCAATGCTGATCCAAGCTCTCAAGCCTATATCTTTTACGCTGATATATTAGATAAAAATGGTGATACAAGTAAAGCCTTAGAGTATAGAAATAAAGCAGTAGATCTTGAACAAGATTCGTACAAAAAAGCAAATTTATTGTATAGCATTGCCGGAACACTAAAGTCTTCATCACAAAAAAGATCGTATTATATGAAAGCCCTCGCGGCCCGACCAAGCTACGGAAAAGCATATTTAGGAATAGCAAGTCTTTATGCAAACAGTGCAAATAGCTGTGGGGATGATGAATTTAGCAAACGTATGGTTTACGTAGCTGCCTTGAATAAAGCAAATATGGCAAAGTCTGTAGATCCAAGTTTAACTTCGTTGGCTAATAAATACATAAAAAGTTACCAGGCCAACATGCCAGATAAGAAAATGATCTTTAACAGTCCCTATAAATCTGGAGATTCGTTTGCTATAAAATGTTGGATTGGTGAAACGGTAAAAGTACCTACGTACAATTAAGCCGCATTAACCGCGAAAAATTCCATACTTTTGACTATGGAAAAAATTTTTTTAAAAGCTAGTGTTTTGAGCCTCTTGATAGTCATGATCTCGTGTGGGAATGATTTACAAGAGGTTCAGGACTTTTTAGCCGAGAAAAACTTACCCATTGGAGTTGCTGAAAACGTGTATTTAATTCACACCGATTCAGGACGTGTAAAAAACACCTTGATTACTCCCTTATTAAATGACTTTAGCAATCGTGAAAATCATCCGTATCAAGAATTTCCTAAGGGTATTAAAATTGTGACGTATGATGCGCTTGGGGATTCTATAACCTTAACCGCCAACCAAGCAAAAACATATGCGAAGACTGGCATTTCAATAGTGAATGGAAATGTCATTATACAAAATCACAAAGATCGATCAACCTTATATACCGAACAACTCTTCTGGGATCAAAACACACACTATATTTACACCGAAAAAAAATTCAGAATGATCCGTGAAAACAACACCCTTAAAGACACGATAAATGGGCGCGGATTTGAATCAAATGAAGATTTATCAAAAGCAACCTTTAAAGAAATTGATGGTCCTATATATATTAACGAAACTATTGACAACCCCTAATTATGACTAAATTCTCAAAATACATTGAAATTGCGTGGATAGTAATTGCTGTAATCCTCATTATAGATGGCATCCTACAACTCACTAAAGAAACCGAATCAAACGACAAGGCGTATATGATGTTCGCCTTTGGAGCCCTTGCCTTCTTTATGTACATTTTTAAGCGCAATTTCAGACGAAGAATTGAAGCGAGAAAAAAAGATGATTCTTCACAAAATTAAAGCATAGGTTTTGGAATTCGAACTAGCTATCATTTTTCTATCCATCCTACTTTCAGCGTTTTTCTCTGGTATGGAAATTGCTTTTGTTTCTGCCAACAAAATGCATATAGAATTAGAAAAGAAAAAGGATACTATCTTAGCAAAGACCTTATTTCGCTTAACCGAAAACCCATCGAAGTTTATCACAACCATGCTGGTGGGAAACAACATCGCATTGGTGATTTACGGTTATTTTATGGGCGACTTACTCATGCCGTTGATTAGTCCATATGTAACCAATCCCTTTATTACGTTACTTATTCAAACCCTTATTTCAACCTTACTTATATTAGTAACCGCTGAATTTTTACCCAAAGCCTTGTTTCGTATATATGCCAATGAAACCCTTAAGTTGTTGGCTATTCCGGCCTATATATTCTTTCTACTCTTTTATATTATTACGGCGCTAATTATTTTAATCTCAGATTTTATTTTAAAATATGTTTTTAACACCAAAGAAGATAACGTACAGTTAGCTTTTACCAAGGCTGAATTAGGTCATTATATTACCGAACAGTTAGAGACGAGTACAGATGAAGAGGTTGATTCAGAAATTCAAATCTTTCAAAACGCGCTCGAATTTCATAATGTAAGGGCACGAGAAGCAATGATTCCGCGAACCGACGTAGTGGCCGTTGAACTACACACTCCAATTAAACAACTAAAACAACTCTTTATTGACACGGGCTTGTCTAAAATTATGGTCTATCGCGAATCATTAGATGATATTATTGGATATGTGCACGTCTTTGAACTGTTTAAAAATCCTAAAAATATTAAATCCATTCTCCTTCCCATTGAAATTGTTCCTGAAACCATGATGATTAACGACATTTTGAACGGTCTTACCAAAAAGCAGAAAAGTGTAGCTATCGTTATTGATGAATATGGAGGTACCGCCGGACTTATCACCATTGAAGACATTATTGAAGAACTCTTTGGCGATATTGAAGATGAACATGACACTATAGCCCTATTAGAAGAACAGCGCAGTGATAAGGAATTTGAATTCTCTTCGCGACTGGAAGTAGATTATATCAATGAAACCTATAATTTAAACCTTCCCGAAAGTGATGCCTATGAAACGTTAGGAGGTTTAATTGTTGATTACACCGAAAAAATACCGCAACAAGACGAGGTAATAGAAATAGAAAATTATCAATTTACCATTTCCAAAGTTTCCTCTGCAAAGATTGAACAAGTGAATCTCAAAATATTATATAAAGAAGATTAAAAATAACTCCTTACATTTACTTGATAAACCCCTTTTTTTATTTAAACGGATGTTGTATTTTCGCAGCCTGAATAAAAAACAGGTTAACTCCTGACATATATTATTTTAAATTTGTACTAAATGGCAATTTTATCTAAAATTAGAGAAAGATCTCTTTTCTTAATCATTATTATCGCATTAGCATTATTTTCATTTGTGATTGGCGATGTTTTTACTCGTGGAGGCACTGGTAGCAACACAACATCAATTGGTGAGATTAATGGCGAAAATATTAGTCGAGAAGAATTTGCTACCCTTGTGGAGCAACAAAGAACAAACGCTGGTAACCAAGGAACTCAGTTACAGTATGTAAATACTGCTTGGACCACCTTACTTCGCGAGAAAATATACAAGAGCCAATTAGAGAAATCTGGAATTTCATTAGGGGAAAAAGCCGTTTGGGATGAGTTAATCAGTCAACCTTTTGTTCAAAACAGTCCACAATTCAAAAATCAAGCAGGTATTTTTGACGAAGAAATTTTTAAAGAATATATCGCTTCTCTTAGTGATGCCCAAAATGACAGTGAGCAAAGCAGAAATGCTTGGTATAGTTGGTTAGAGTTTGAACGTAATGTAAAATCAAATCTCGAGTTACGTACGTACAACAACCTAATCAGTGCTGGTTTTGGAAGCACGTTAAAAGAAGGAGAACACTATTATATGGATCAAAACACTAAACTTGATTTAGAATACGTCTTCGTTCCTTTTAGCGCTGTGTCTGACAGCCTAGTAAAAGTAACGGATGATGAAATCAAGGCCTTTGTTAAAAAAAATCCTGACCAATTTAAATCAGAGGCTACACGTGATATTCAATTTGTAAAATTTGAAAATACGCCTACTGCTGAAGACGAAGCAGTTATCAGAAAAGAAGTGGCAAATCTAATTAAAGACACGGTAGTGTATAACAAAGCTGCAGGGAGTAATATGGATGTTATTGGATTGAGAAACGCTACCAATATGGAAGAGTTTTTTAGAGATCACCAATCAGACACACCATTAGATATTAACTACTACCATAAAGATGCTATTAACCCAGCCATTTCAGATACCATTTTTAATATGGCTGTTGGAGAAGTATATGGGCCGTATAAAGATGCAGGTTATTTTAAAATAACCAAATTGGTTGATATTAAACAACGTCCTGATTCAGTAGAGACAAGACATATTTTGATTCCTTATGCAGGTGCAACTAGGGTTGACCCAAGTATAACACGTACAAAGGAGGAAGCGAAAAAAATAACCGATAGTCTCTTTGCGATTGTTAAAAAAGATCGTTCTAAATTTGCTCAAGTTGCCGAAGACAATTCATCAGATACAGGAAGTGGTGCAAAGGGAGGAGATTTAGGATGGATTATTCCAACAACATCCTTCACTCCAGAATATAAAAACTTTGCATTTGACGAACCAAAAGGAACGATGGAAATCGTTGAGTCCCCATTTGGGTTTCATATTATAGATATTCAAGATCAACGAAATACTGCCAAAGCAGTAAAAGTTGCTACGTATTCTAAAAAAATAGTTGCTTCTGACGAAACAGAAAGTGTTATCTATCAAAATGCGGAGAGTTTTGCGGCCGAAATTGAGGGAGGAAAAGATTTTGAAGAATTAGCAGAGACTAGCAACCTAACGGTTCAACCATTAATTGGACTAAAACCATTAGATGAACGTGTTGGAAGTTTAAATCTTCAACGTCAAATTGTTACATGGGCTTTTGATAAAGAAACGAAGGTGGGCGATGTAAAACGTTTTGATGTTACCAATGGCTATGCTGTGGTTAAGCTTACCAATGCTGTTAAAGCAGGATTAAGTGTTGGAAATGCATCTGCATTTATACGTCAACAAATTATGAATGAAAAAAAGACGGCCATCATTAGTGAAAAGATGACGGGAAGTGACTTGGCCGCAATTGCAGCTGCTAATAACGTTAGTGTAAGTAAATCAAACGCCGTATCTCTAGCGAGTCCGATGTTGCCAGGAGCAGGAAGAGCTACGGACCTAATTACCACCCTAGTGGGACTTAAAGAAAATAAAGTCTATAAAGGGATTAAAACAAGTACCGGTGTATTTGCCGCAAAAATTATCAAAAAGGAGTTACCAACTCCATTAGATAACTATTCAAGTGCAGCTCAAACTGTCTTAAATACCTATAAAGCTAAAAGCGCTAAAGTATTCACCGTTTTACGCGATATGTCTGATATTGAGGACAATAGAGCCAGCTTTTATTAAAGTGAAATTAACGGAAGGTCGGATAGATTTTCCATTATTTTATATATTTGTTAGTAATAAAAAACAGAAACATTAAATTTAAATTAACTAAAATGAAACATTTGAAAAAAGTTCTTTTCGTTTTAATCCTTTGTATTGGATTCAATATGAATGCACAAGACGAAAACAATCCATGGTCTGTGGGCTTTGGAGCAAACGCTGTCGATTTTTATCCTACCAATGAATTGGGAGGTTGGTTTAACGAATTCGTTAATATTGACGATCACTTTAACCTTATCCCTTCTGTATCTCGTGTGAGAGTTGGTCGATATTTAGGCGAAGGATTCGGAATAGGAGTATCCGGTGCCTTAAACAAAATTGACAAAATTGGAGACGCTAGCGCTAATAACTTATCGTATTACAGTGCTGATTTAGACATTAAATATGCGTTAAACAATCTTTGGGGTGGTAAAAAATGGTTTGATCCATTTTTAGCTATCGGTGGAGGTTACAGCTGGGTAAATAGTAATGGAGTTGGAACTGCAAATGGTGGGGCTGGATTTAACATCTGGTTTTCTGATTTTGTTGGTTTTAACCTTCAAACTACGTATAAACATTCATTTGATGCGGACAGAGTATTACCTCACTTTCAACACGCTGCAGGTTTAGTTATTAAATTTGGTGGAAAAGATACAGATGGTGACGGTGTTTATGATAAAGATGATGAGTGTCCGGAAGTATTCGGTTTAGAAGCTTTTAACGGTTGTCCTGACACGGATGGTGACGGTATTAAAGACGGAGATGATGCCTGTCCAGAAACTGCTGGTTTAGCTGCCCTTAACGGATGTCCTGATGCAGACGGTGACGGTGTTGCTGATAAAGATGACGAATGTCCTAATGATAAAGGTACCGCTGCTAATAACGGATGTCCTGATGCTGATGGTGACGGAATCTATGACAAAGACGATAACTGTAAAGATCAAGCTGGTCCTAAAGAAAACAAAGGTTGTCCTTGGCCTGATACTGACGGAGACGGCGTATTAGATAAAGATGATAACTGTATCAACGAAGTTGGTCCTGCTTCTAATCAAGGTTGTCCTGAAAAAGTAATTACTGTTGAAGCTAAAAAGCAATTAGATGAATTTGCAAATTCTATCTATTTTAACAGTTCTAAATCTTCATTTAGACCAGGTGTAGTTGAAAAACTAGACTTAATCGTAGCCATCATGAAAGAATACAAAGATTCTAACTTCAGCATTGAAGGGCATACTGATAATTCTGGTCCAGATAAATTAAATCAAGATTTATCTGATTCAAGAGCTAAATCAGTATTAGATTACTTAGTATCTAAAGGAGTTTCTGCAAGCAGATTAACTTCTAAAGGTTTTGGTGAGTCTACTCCAATTGCTCCAAATAACACAAGAGCAGGTAGAGCAAAAAACAGAAGAGTTGAAATTAAAGTTTCAAACTAGTCGTTTTTAACTTTTTTAAACCGCTAAGAAGCCGCTTCATTTTTATGAAGCGGCTTTTTTTTTACCTAAATCCTTTGTACATTTCCACGTGCAAAATTTCCTACAACAAGTATTAGAAGACGTAAAAACCAAGGAGGCTTCCTTTGAAAACCTCACTTTTGTTCTCCCGAGTAAACGAGCCGGCGTATTTTTAAAAAATCACCTTAAAAATACAACTAATCAAGTTCAACTACTCCCTATTATTATTAGCTTAGAAGATTTTATCGCTGAGTTGTCTGGTTTAGCTTTAATAGATAGTACTGCACTTTTATTTGAATTCTATACGGTCTACAAAGAACAAACACCTTTAAACGTTGAACCCTTTGATCAGTTCAGCAAATGGGCCAATATTCTCTTACAAGATTTTAATGAAATCACGCGTCATTTGGTCGATTCAACAGCCCTCTTTTCGTATATGAGTGATGTAAAAAGAATTGAACAATTATTACAAGATGAACCACTCACCCAGCTCATACATAATCAACTTAAATTCTATGAGCAAATGCCCGTGCTCTTCCATAGCCTTAACGATCGATTATATCAAAAAAAATTAGCATATCAAGGCCTACAGTACAGCGCGGCGGTTAACGCTATGGCTAACTTTGTATCAAAGACCTCAAGAACCTTTGTCTTTGCAGGATTTAATGCATTAAACACTGCGGAAGAACATATATTAAACAATTTAAACGAGGCTAAAAAAGCATACTTCTATTGGGATATTGATTCATTTTTTATCAAAAACAATCACAACGCTGCCCTTTTTATAAAAAATTACCTCTATCGGTTTAAACACAGTGATCAACCCACATGGATATCCTCACAGTTTAGCGGCCCTAAAAACATCCACATTACAGGAGTTCCAAAAAAAATAGGCCAAGTTAAAGAAGTAGCTTCCCTGCTAACCCAATTGAGTAGCAGCACAGACGATTTTCAAAAAACCGCCTTGGTTTTAGCCGATGAAAATTTACTCAACCCTACCCTTAGTGCCCTTCCAAAAGAAGTAGAACGTGTAAATATTACCATGGGATATGGAATCTCTAACCTCCCCTTAGCCACTTTTTGTGAAGTACTTTTTGCCATGCATATCCAATCAAAAGAGGGCAAATTCTATTTTAAAACCGTTGTAGAAACCCTGCATTATGCAACGCAATTTGAACTTATTGATTATGATACCGTAGCCACAGTTGTTGGTAAAATAAAGTCTGAGAACCTCATTTACCTTTCTGAGCAACAGTGCCTTTCGTTGCACCCTAATTTAACCCCCATTGCATTTGTGTTTACCGCCTGGCATAATAATTGTCAAACAGCACTGAATTGTCTGTTACGTGTTACCTCAATGATTCATTACCCCAAAACCAGTACCATTCAAAGAGAGGCGCAACACGGCCTAATTTCTATCATTCAAAGCTTACTCAATTTAAACGAAACCTATGGGTATTTAGACGCTATTAAGGTTCTGTATCATTACTACCAACAATTACTCAATACCGAAAAATTATCTTTCCAAGGAGAACCTTTATCTGGTCTACAAGTAATGGGAATGCTTGAAACACGAGCCCTAGATTTTGAAACGGTAATTATTACCTCGGTCAATGAAAATATTTTACCTTCAGGGAAATCAACTAACTCGTTTATTGCTTTTGACATCAAACAAAAGTTTAACATCCCTACCTATATTGAAAAAAACGCCATTTTTTCCTATCACTTTTTTCGTTTATTACAACGCGCTAAAAACATTCACTTAGTATATAATACTGAGTCAGATGACTTTGGATCTGGAGAACAAAGTAGGTTTATCACACAGCTCCTATTTTACAAGAAAGACCAGGTAATCAAAAAAATTAGTAGTCCAAAAGTATATCCCAACCCTATTGGTTTACAACGCGTGAAAAAAGATGACTTTGTTTTGCAAAAGTTACGTGAAAAAGCAGCCAAAGGGTTTTCTCCAAGTGCCTTAACAACCTATTTAAGAAATCCAATAGACTTTTATAAACGCTATGTATTATCAATATACGAAGACGATAAGGTGGAGGAGTTTGTTGCTGCAAATACCTTGGGGACCATCATTCACAATAGCTTAGAAGCATTATACACCCCCTATCTAAATCGCATTTTAACCAAAGAAGCCCTAGAGACCATACACGCTAATTCTGAGGAGGTCATTCAGCGATTTTTTGAATTAGAATACGCTGTTGGCAGTGTAACTACGGGTAAAAATCTTCTTATTTTTCACGTCGCTAAACGATTTGTTCAAAATTTTATCCGCGTTGAAGAAAAACAAATTCGATCAGGACACCAAATAAAAATTCTCGCCCTTGAACAAAAAATAGCCATGGAGTACGAAACAGATAATTTTGATTTTCCCATCCGTTTGATGGGAGAAATTGACCGAGTTGATCTCTATGACGGGACCTTACGGATCATCGATTATAAAACGGGGGTGGTAGAACAACGGGATTTAGTACTCAAAGCATGGGATGACTTAACAAAAGATGATGCAAAAAGTAAGGTCTTTCAACTATTGACCTATGCATTGATGTATCGAACAGTACATGGATTAAATTTGGATGAAACCCCGTTGATGTCAGGAATTATTTCATTTAAACGCTTAAAAAATGGCTTTATGAAAGTCAATAAAACAACCACTACCAAAAGGGATCTTGCAGATTTTGAAGTACAACTGAGTCATCTTTTACTAGATATTTTTAACCCGAAGCTTCCCTTTGAAGAAATCGTGCAAAAAACGTTTTCATTTTAGGGACCTCCACACCCAAACTACCGTTTTTTAGACCTGTTAAAGCGCAAAGGTTTCATGTACACTTCCGCAGTTTAGCATTGAACTTCCAAAGTAAGGATTTTCAACGGTTGACTCCATGCTTAACCAATATCCCCCATTATTGTTATCAGCCATTGGGCAATACAAATGATACACGGTTTTTTCAACCTTAAACGATTTTAAAAGCTCCGTTAGATGGGTAGATACATGATGAAAATGTACTCTTTGCCCAGCTAAATCTTCTTCTTTTGACAAGGCTTTCACGGAAGTACTAAGTTTTGAATCGAGTAGCTTCCATAAATCCCTTCCCGCTGAGTTTGGCAATTCGTTTAACGCTACTTTTTTGATTGATTTGAGTAATACTTCTGAACTACTTTTAGCGGCCTTTGCATTGTCCTTCACCAGCGTGTTTTTCAAATCCATATAGGCAGCAATCACTGTCTCAAACTGCTTATTAAACAATGTGGATCCAACGTATTTTATACCTTCACGCAGCGATGTTGAATTCGAATTACTCATTTCTTCCCGCATTGAGGTATGACCTTCGTGACCGGTCATCGATGGCTTTCCTGAAGAATTCATCATTGATTTTTTCCCATTCAACTGTGCGGCGGCATCCACTGTAAAGGTACCACTCGTCACAATTTCCTCCCCATTTTCTAGTCCAGCACGTACTTCATAATATTCGCCTTGGCGATTGCCCAGGTGTATTTCACGCATTTCAAATATGGATTCAGTTGGTTTTGTTTTGACATATACCACAGACCGCTCTCCAGTCCATAACACCGCGGAGGCTGGAATCGTTAACAATCGGTCACTTTTTGCAGAAGTCTTCGTGAGGATTCCAGTAACAAACATGCCCGGCTTAAATAAATTAGCGGCATTATTTAGCACAGCTCTTACCCGTACAGTCCTTGTTGCTGTATTTAAAACTGGATCGATAAAATCAACTTTTACATTAAATTTCTCTGAAGGATAGGCGTTGGTAGTAATCGCAATTTCTTGGCCTTTTTCAACTAGTCCGAGTTGATGCTCATACAGGTCAAAATTTGCCCAAACAGAGGATAAATTTGCTATTTTCAATAAAGGCTGCCCTTGTTTAATGTACTCCCCCTGTTCTACTAATTTCTCTGAAACCGTACCTGAAACAGTGGCATACACCGGGAAATTTTCTACTATTTTTCCCGTTGTCTCAATTTGATTAAGCTGTTTTTCTGATAACTTCCATAGGGTTAATTTATTTCTCACCGCATTATACAAGGCAGGTTGCGATTCTTGTAATGCCGATGCAGTAATCAATTCTTGTTGGGCTGCGTATAACTCAGGAGAATAAATCGTCGCTAATAATTGTCCTTTCTGCACTTTTTCTCCAGTAATACTCACATTTAAGCGTTCAATTCTTCCTGCAATGTGACCAACTTGCACTGAATTAGATGCTTCATTCTGTGTAATCTTTCCAGATAGTTTCATCTGAGGTTCATCCCTTTCCATATCGCCTACCACAGAGGTCTGCACATCGGCTAAAGCCATGGCATTCGCGGTCAATTTAAATTGATCCGCAGCCAAACCTTCTGCCCCACTTTCTGCAGGAATCAGGTCCATGCCACAGATAGGGCAGTCTCCCGCTTCGGGTTGCATAATTTGTGGATGCATAGAACAGGTCCATAATTGGGTAGCTTGCTCAGTTTCTTGGTGGTCATGGACAGAGGGAGTGGAGGATGCATTGCCAAAAAGCAACCAACCTCCAAGTAATCCAAAGCCTACAAAAGCTATATTTAGTAAAATCTTATTATGTTTCATATCGTATTTAAATTAATACAGGTTAAATTTTTGCATTTCTCAAACGCAACGAGTTGGCTATTACCGAAACGGAGCTAAAACTCATGGCTAAGGCGGCAATCATTGGGGATAATAGCAGTCCAAAAACAGGAAATAATACCCCAGCCGCAATGGGAATTCCTAGTGTGTTATAGACCAAGGCAAAGAATAAGTTTTGCTTGATGTTTTTCATCACGCTATCGCTTAAATTTCGCGCTTTTACAATCCCGTGCAAATCTCCTTTTACTAAGGTGATTACTGCACTTTCAATGGCCACATCTGTTCCCGTTCCCATCGCAATTCCCACATCACTTTTCGCTAAGGCGGGCGCGTCATTGATTCCATCTCCGGCCATTGCCACAATTTGACCTTCGTCTTGCAATTTTGCAACCATCTTTAATTTATCCTCAGGAAGCATACTCGCCTTAAAATCTGTTAAATTGAGTTCCGTTGCCACTGCTTGTGCGGTGTCATGGTTATCGCCTGTGAGCATTATCACGGCAATGCCTTTCGCTTGTAGTGTTTTGATTGCTTTGGCACTCGTTTTCTTAATTTTATCTCCGATTACGATATATCCACTAACCTTACCATCAATGGAAAGAAAAGACACGGTCTTACCTTGCTGCTGAAACTCTTGTGCTTTCTTAGTCATTTCAGCAGTGATCTCCGCCTGCGCGTACTCCATCATGCTGGGATTTCCCAAGGCTATTTTCTTCCCGTCCACTATCCCTTCAACCCCTTTACCCGTTACTGCACTAAAGTCGTTTACTGGTAGGGTTCTTAACTTTCTTTCTTTTCCAAAGGAAACGGTTGCTTCGGCCAATGGATGTTCACTATGGCTATTTAAAGAGACGATATATTGAAGTACCTCGTTGCTCGAAAGCTCATGATGGAACGAATCCACTTTTTCTACCGAGGGTTTCCCTTCTGTAATGGTGCCTGTTTTATCAATTATGAGGGTGGTCACTTTATTCATTTTTTCTAAGGCTTCAGCATTTTTTATCAATACGCCCTGCTGTGCTCCTTTGCCTACTCCGACCATCACAGACATGGGCGTTGCCAATCCCAACGCACAAGGACAAGCAATGATCAGCACCGCAATGGCATTTACCAAGGCATACACATAGGATGGTGCGGGGCCCCAAATTGCCCACACAGCAAAAGTGATCACCGAAATTAATACTACAATTGGCACAAAATACCCCGAAATTTTATCGGCTAAATTTTGAATTGGCGCGCGACTTCTACTTGCATCATTCACCATTTTAATAATTTGAGCCAATAAGGTATCGCTTCCCACCTTTTCGGCTCGCATCAAAAAAGTCTGATTTCCATTGATGGTACCACTACTCACGTTATCGTTTACCGATTTGTTGACAGGAATAGGCTCTCCGGTAATCATCGATTCATCGATGCTTGTCTCTCCTTCAGTAATCGTACCATCTACGGGGATTTTCTCTCCTGGTTTCACCTTGAGAATATCGTGCAATACAATCGAATCAATGGCGACCTCAACCTCTTCTCCATGCACAATTTTCAAGGCCTTGCTCGGTGCTAATTTCATTAATTCCTTCACGGCTGCATTGGTTTTACTATGAGCTCTTGCCTCTAGCACTTGGCCTAACATGACCAAGGTCAATATCACTGTTGCCGCTTCAAAATAAACGTGAACTGCCCCTGATTCCGTTCTAAACTGATCCGGAAAAAAATCTGGAAAAAGGATGCCAAACACGCTAAATAACCAAGCTACTCCCGCTCCTATACCAATCAGGGTGAACATATTGAGATTCCATGTTTTAATACTTCTATAGGCGCGTTCAAAAAACATCCAAGTGGCATAAAAAACAACTGGAAGTGACAACCCTAATTGAATCCAGTTCCAATATTTTTGCCCCATAATAGTGTAGAGTGGATTGTTTGGAACCATTTCACTCATTGCAATTAAAAAGATTGGAACAGTAAAAATAATGGCAAGTTTAAATTTTTTTATAAGCTTGGAATATGCTTTTTCTTCTGCCGATTGATCAGGAGCTAAGGGCACTAAATCCATTCCACAAATAGGACAAGTTCCTGCTTCATCTTTTACCACTTCAGGATGCATGGGGCAGGTATATTGCCCTAAAGTAGAAGTCATTGAAAGATTAACTTCTTCCACTAAATCCATTCCACACACCGGACAGTCACCGGGTTTGTCATATGTTTTATCCCCTTCACAATGCATGGGACAGTAAAATATTCCGCTCGGTTTTCCCGTTGCAGGTGAAACTTTTTTTATGGAAGGTTTGGGTACCTTGTCTAGTTCATAAATGCTATATCGATCTCCATCTTGTTTGAGTGCGTTTTGCAAGGTTGCCAATGGAATATGCGAATGCATTGTAATTGCTGCAGTTGCATTTTCTAAATCAATGGAAACGTTAGTAACGCCCTCTACCTTAGAAAGTGTTTCTTCTACATGCTTCTTGCATCCATTGCAACTCATTCCGTGTATATGATAGCTATGCTTCATGTTTTGTAGTTTTTTTCGGATTCAAAAATACCCCACTTATCTAATAAACCCTTTTATTAATTTATTTCCTTTTGAACTTTCCCGCAGGTAAGCATTTTATCTCCGTAATACGGATTCTTAATGTCCTTACTCATGCTAAGCCAAGCTGTTCCTCCATCATACATTGGACAATATTGTTGATAGACCGTAGTGTCCGTTCCAGTGATGCTTACCAAGGCAGTAATACTAATTGTCAATTTTTTAAATTGTTCCCGTTGTGATTTCATTTCACTTGTGCTGATAAGTTTCGCCTGTTCCTGCGCTTCTTTAAGAATTTTGCCAAGTTCTTTTTGATGTTCAGCATCAAAACGTGTCAATGAAAATCCCTTAAGGCTAGCCATTAATTTTGTGCTCGCTTTTGCAGCATCCGTTTGATTGGTCGCTACCAAAGCATCTTTTACAAGCATGTAGTCTGCCAAGACCTGCTTTGTCGAAGATTCTTCGTTAGCAGTGGTCATGCCTGAGTGATCCACCTCAGTTTCACTCGCAGTCTGATTGGTCATTGCCGAATCGTGTGTATTTCCATTTTTGCCGTCCTTACAAGACATTGCTGTTAGGCTAGTGAATACCAAAACCACTACTACTGTTATTAATCGTGCTCTTTCGTGCGTTCCATTTATAATATAATTCAGGACTTCGTGATTGTTTTCTAAATTCTTCATAATTTTAATTGTTTACTTGTTTTTAATTACTTAAATAATTGATAATTGTGGTTTGCTCATAATAAGTTCTAATAGCGTCTAGTTGATTTATTTGAAACTTGAGTTGTAATTCTTGAATGTCTAAGACATCGGTAAAATCAATGCTACCCGTTTCATAATTTTTTAGTACTATTTCTTTCGCACTAGAGGCTTGAGCTAAATTTTTGCCTTGTGTTGTGTAGCTGATAGATGCTGCATTTCTGTCGCGTATGGCTTTTTCCAAGGCTGTTTCTAACGCATTCATACGCGCTTGTTTTTCCGCGGTAATTTCTTGTTGTTGCAGCTGGTTTTGCTTCGTTTGGGAGCGGTATTTCTTCGTAAAAATTGGAATAGATACAGCGACCATGGGCATCACTATATCTTTACCGTTGTCGCTAAAGTTCATATTAGGTCGCTGATCCACGTTGATGTAATCCAATCCAAAGCCAATCATCGGAGCGCGTTCTTTTTGATTTAACAATTCAGACTGTACCACAGATTGATAGAGTTTATCGTATTTTATCAATTCAGGATGCAGTGACAATTCGTTTGAACTCATTAAATTAGTTACAGGTGGAATACTCAATTTATCAACGAGGACTATCGGGATCGATTTATCCCTATTTAACAACTTATTTAAAGTTGTCTGTTCAGCTACGTACTGTTGTGCTAATACTTTTTTTAATTGATCTAGTTCATTTTGACGCATTTGTAAGCGAAGAATATCAACCGCAGAAGCCTTTCCGATTTCAACAAAGGTTAAGCCGAATGTTTCATACGTTTTAAGAAGTTGTATATTCTCATCGAGCACTTTTTGCTTTGCACGATTAGTATATAGCGTATAATACGCCTGAGAAATAGCCGCTATTAATTTTCTTTTAGCAATTACAATATCTACATACTTGGCATCCGCCAAGGAGTGTGCATACTTCTCCCTCGCTGTTATAGATCCAAACCAAGGCAGCATTTGTTTCGCAGAAACTTTAAACCGCTGGGCCCCTGTCCTAGTTTCTGGCTCACTCACGAAGTATCCAACGGCAAATTCTGAGTTTGGCAACATTTGCACTTCATTTACTCTTTCAGCAGAAATGGCATGTTGGATTTCAAACTTTTGAATTTCCGGGTTGTTCTTCAAACCCTCCTCAATGAGACTTGATAGATCTTGACTTTGGACTTTAAATCCAATGAGGAGGGTACACAGCATTACGCTTGTTTGTACAACGATTTTTATAGGATAGTTTTTCATAGTGGTTTTATTTAATCAATGCGTTGCGTGCTTGTCTTTTTACCTGCACTTCTTGTCTCCAACTATACAATACCGGCACAATAAAGTAAGAGGTAATGTCAATCACCATTCCACCAAAAATTGGAATTGCCATCGGGATCATAATATCACTTCCTTTGCCTGTAGAAGTAAGCACTGGCAATAAGGCAAGAATAGTGGTTACCGTAGTCATTAAACACGGTCGAATACGCTTCTGCGCAGCGTATAATGCGGCCGTTCGGACACCCTTTTTATCTGTAGGTTTTTCTCGTTCAAACGTTTGTGTAAGGTAGGTGGCCATCACCACCCCATCATCCGTAGCAATCCCAAACAAGGCTATAAATCCTACCCAAACCGCGACGCTTAAATTAATCGTTTTCATATTAAATAGGTCCCGCATATTCTCACCAAACAGATTGAAATTGAAAAACCACGCTTGACCATATAACCAGATCATTATAAAACCTCCAGCAAATGCCACGGTAATTCCAGTAAACACCATGAGGGAAGTACTCACTGATTTAAACTGAAAATATAAGATAAGGAAGATTATCGCTAGGGCTAGCGGCACTACCAATGAAAGGGTTTTCTCAGCCCTTAACTGGTTTTCATAGGTACCCGTAAATTTATAACTGATCCCTTTTGGAACCCGTAGTTCTCCTGAATCAATTTTTTGCTCAAACAAGGTCTGCGCAGCTTCAACCACATCCACTTCGGCAAATCCATCGAGTTTATCGAACAACACATATCCCACTAAAAAGGTGTCCTCACTTTTTATAACCTGCGGACCTTGCTCATATCGGATGGTTGCTAATTCGCTTAATGGAACAGGACTTCCCTTTTCTACCGGAATATATATTTGGTTTAAATCATCTGGGTTCTCTCGCAATTCCCTTGGATAACGTACTCGAACCCCATATCGCTCTCGGCCTTCCACGGTTTGCGTTAATTCCATTCCTCCAACGGCTACCTTGAGTATATTTTGTACATCTTCAATCGTGATCCCATAGCGCGCCAGGTTCTCTCTGTGGATGTCAATTAACACATAAGGTTTCCCCACAATTCTATCGGCAAAAACGGCTTCAACTTTAACGCCTTCTACTTCTTTTAAAAGACTTTCTAATTGCAATCCGAACGCTTCGATTTGCTTTAAATCTTGACCTTTTACCTTGATTCCCATAGGTGCGCGCATGCCAGTTTGTAGCATCACCAAACGTGTTTCAATAGGTTGTAATTTTGGCGCCGAGGTAACACCTGGAAGCTTTGTGACTTTTACAATTTCATTCCAAATATCATTTGGAGTTCTAATTTCAGGACGCCAATTGCGATAATATTCCCCCTCATCATCTTCAATTAACTCGGTATGATTCAGCTTAGTAAAAGCTGTGTTTTTTGAACTATTTGGATTGTGAAGTACCCGACCGTCTTTTAATTCAAACGCCCCTGCTTCATTCACCTTATACCGTTGTCTTTTACCTTCAGCATTGCGCATAAATTCTGATTTGTACTGAATCATATTTTCGTACATAGATAACGGGGCTGGATCTAATGCAGATTCTGTACGACCTGCTTTTCCTACGACCGTTTCAATTTCCGGAATGGACGCCACTGCCATATCCAATTGCTGTAGTACTCGCTTATTTTCTTCAACTCCCGCATGCGGTAAGGAAGTTGGCATTAATAGAAAAGAACCTTCGTTCAACGATGGCATAAATTCTTTACCAGTTGTGTTCATGATCCAGAATCCAGAAATAAGTACGGTGATTGGAATCGTCATAAACAAGAACTTGTTCGCTAAAGCCCAGGTTAAAATCTGTCCGTAATACATCCGCAATAGCGAGAATAATCCTAAAACTCCGAAACATATCATCGCCACAAAAATCAAGTTGATAAAGATGCTTCGATCAAAACCTAAGGGTCTCCAATATTCGGCCAGTAAGAATACAATTGCTGCCGAAGAAATGATAATATTTATCAAATTGGCCTTTTTCTTTTCCAGCTTCCCTAAAGTAACCAACAAACTTATAGTTCCAAAAGCAATTAACACTATGCCTATCCAAAAACCACTTAGCATAATAACTAGTCCTACAACCTGTAAGATGACATTGATAATCTGCCTAATGTGTTTTTTAAGGGCGGTCTTTCTGAATAAATACGCTGCAAATGGCGGAATTAAAAACAAAGCGATCACTAAGGATGCTGTGAGCGCCATTGTTTTCGTAAAGGCCAAGGGTCTAAACAATTTTCCTTCGGCGCCTATCATTGTAAAAACAGGTACAAAACTAATTATGGTGGTCAAAACCGCGGTTAGAATTGCCCCTGAAACTTCAGATGTGGCATTATAAACCACTTCGTCTGTGGTAAATAATGTGCCGTCTTCGCGTCGCTTCAAATCATCATCGTCGAGATGTCGAATCATATTTTCTGCTAAGATGACACCTACATCCACCATGGTTCCAATGGCAATGGCAATTCCTGAAAGCGCTACAATATTCGCATCGACGTTGAACATTTTCATGGTCACAAACACCATTAACACCGCAACAGGTAACAATCCAGATATGAGCATAGAGGCTTTCATATTGAACACCATCACAATAATGACCAAAATTGTTATTAAAATCTCGAGGGTCAATGCTTCATTAAGCGTCTCTAAGGTTTCTCCGATGAGTTCTGAGCGGTCATAAAAAGGCACCACGGTTAATTGTGACGTTCTCCCGTCGGCTAATACTTTCGTTGGAAGTCCGCCTTTAAGTTCTGCGATTTTTTCTTTTACATTCCCAATCACTTCCATTGGATTAGCGCCATATCTTGCGACTACCACCCCTCCAACAACTTCGGCACCCTCTTTATCTAAAATACCTCTGCGTGCAGCAGGCCCTGGGGAAACGGTAGCAATGTCCCTAATTTTTATGGATGTAAACTCCTCGGAAGTCACTACGGCATTTTCAAGATCTGCCACTGATTTGACATAGCCCAAGCCACGCACTAAATATTCGGCCTTATTAATTTCTAAAGTTTGTTCACCGATATCTTGATTACTCTTTTTTACTGCACTCACAACTTGCTCCAATCCAATTCCATATTGGCGCATTAACTCTGGATTCACATCTATTTGATATTCTTGCACATACCCACCAATGGATGCAACTTCTGAGACCCCACTTACCGCGGACAAGGCAAATTTGATATAATAATCTTGAATACTTCGAAGTTCATTTAAATCCCAACCTCCCGTGACATTGCCCTGTTCATCCCGCCCTTCGAGGGTATACCAAAATATTTGCCCCAACCCTGTGGCATCAGGACCTAAGGTAGGATTGACCCCCATTGGTAATACATTACTCGGCAAGGAATTTAGTTTTTCTAAAATTCTACTTCTACTCCAGTAAAACTCGATATCTTCTTCAAAAATGATGTAGATACTTGAAAATCCAAACATAGAAGAACTGCGCACCGTTTTCACCCCCGGAATCCCTAGTAAGGAACTCGTAAGTGGATAAGTGATTTGGTCTTCAATATCATGGGGGGAACGCCCCTCCCATTTGGTAAAAACAATTTGCTGGTTTTCGCCAATATCAGGAATGGCATCCACAGCAACAGGATCGCTGGGTAAAAATCCAGTATCCCAATTAAACGGTGCGTTTATAGTACCCCATCCTATAAAAAGAACCAGTAATAAAACGGAAACAATTTTATGCTGTATTAAAAATTTTATGCTTTTATTGAGCATGAGCGTTGATCATTAAACGATTAGACAAACGTGTTAAAAAACACTGAATACACGGAAGAATCCAAATGGAAGATCCATTGGATAAAAAAGTCTAGGGTTTAATACATCAAATTAAATAAGTCTCGTCAAGCTTGTAGAGTTCCCTGCTGACCAAGGGTGGGACGTAATCATCTATGGAGACGATTGCCGTATTAATTTCTTCGAAAAGGTTGCTATCGGTATGTACAAACGTAGCTATAAATAATTGTTGGTCAAACGAGAGCGCAGTTGAATTAACACTCAATTCGTCTTGTCCACTCACTTTCAATTGATCTTTACTACAACAATTTTTCTTAACGATAGAACAATCCGTACTCGGACCTTTTTGCCCTAGTTCCATTCCACAGCTCTCTGCGGGTTGAAAAATTGAACTGTCTACCAGCATATCGCCACAGTAATGCATATCAACGGTAAATGACATGGTAGAAAAAAGAACCACCATGGCCATTATTACTGATCCTATTTTATGCAAAACTTCTTTCATCATAAGAAACAAAGATATATAAAAATACGCTTAAGCCCCATAAAGCTTCATTAAAGTTTGTTACAACTGTTGCCAATATAATACTAACCCTCTTATTACCAGCAAAATACAATACAACAATCCTAGGTGAATGATTATTATGCCAAGATAAAAGAGTGGCAAGTGAAATATACACCCTGGGGCCTTGTCTGATGATGACGTTTATGCACTAATTAATAAGTGCCACCTCAATAGTACGATCTTCAAGTAATGAAAATTTACATTCTTCATAAGAAGGTGCAGAAAAGGTTGGTTTTACATTATTTGAAAACCCATAAGGCTCTTTGGGAATTCCGAGGAAATTGCGATTAAATTCATCATCTGAATTTTTATCATGAAACATTGAAAAACCGTAGTCCCCTTTTGGGAGATCAGTAATTGTTATAGTTTCAGTAGCATTTTTAATAGTGATATAATAATGTTTAATTGCAGCTTCACGTTTTAAAAAATTTTCACTTTTATTAAACACGCCAATTCTAATTCTACCTTTAAGTGCTTCAATATTGTTAATGGTTATGGTCAATTCTGGATTTTCCGATTCAACTACTGTTGATAAGGCCAAAACAAATAAGAGTATATACTTCATGATGGTAAATGTATACTAAAAAAATGGATTTTATACTTGATCTAGCCATAATTCACTCATTTAAATGATTTTAGGGAGCGTAAATAACCCTAAACGTGAAGCTAGAAAAAAGGGAAATAAAGGATTGGGTGAGCACAAAAAAAACACTTGAACCTGATGGTTAAA